>ENA-ORNZ01000081-ORNZ01000081.1-human-gut-metagenome-genome-assembly--contig:-NODE-81-length-144276-cov-13.902337_pt1 | contig 144276 bp, 144 predicted proteins | sample MGYA00242124_ERZ509040 | MGnify/ENA primary metagenome ERZ509040 (study PRJEB26280, sample SAMEA2338733) | human gut metagenome | biome: human gut; feature: human-associated habitat; material... | reverse complement strand
TTATCCAAATCCATTGTATTTCAGCCTTTTTTTATCATGCGACTGAATATATTATACTATGATTAGAATGCAATATCAAGTAGGTAACAGACGCAATCCATCTCCCACCTTAGAGGTCGGAGTCTTCTTGCTGGAAAAGGATAAATTAACGAATATGTACAATATAGTTTCTTTCCTCTAATACCTGTGCGCCTTTCTGGCAGGATTCTTCGTCATAAAGAACGATTTCAAGAACACCTTCTTCAAATTCCCGATTATAAATGATGCCGATATTCTTTAAGCTGATATTGTTAAAGGCAAGAAGAGAAGCGACAGTAGCGATTGTACCTGGCTGGTCTGGGATATGGACATAAAGTTTATGTACTTTGTCAAATAGTCCGATAGAATGGTCTGGTACAGAATTACGGTAGTCACCGGCTTCTTTAAAGTATTCATTCACATATGCTCCATTTTCCTTATCAAGCTGGTCAATGACTTCCTGTAAATCATGAATCATGGATGTGAGAAGCGTTTTTATATTTGAAGAGTTATTTTCACAAATCTGCTCCCACATAACCGGAGAAGAAGATGCGATTCGTGTAATATCTTTAAAACCTCCGGCAGCAAGCTGTTTTAACATACCATTATTGCGGTCTGCGCGGCGGACAAGATGAACAAGTTCTGCTGCGACAATATGTGGTACATGACTGATAGCTGCAGTGATAAAGTCGTGCTCTTCTGGTTTTAAAGAAACGGCAAGTGCACCGAGTCCCTGAATAAAAGAGGAGAACTTTGTTGTAAGCTGGAATAAAGTGCGCTCGCTTGGTGTCAGGAAATAGTAGGCATTCTCAAGAAGATGATCATTTGCATGAGCGTAGCCTGACTTTTCAGAACCAACCATCGGATGACCGCCGATAAAGTTTGACTCCATGCCAAGTTCCTTGATGGCAGACTGAATCGGTTCTTTTACACTACCAACATCCGTAAGCAGGCAGCTTTCAGAAATGATTCCTTTTAATTCTTTTAAGTACTCGATATTATTAGATACCGGCGCACAGAGAAAGATAATATCACAGGATGAAAATGTAGAATCAAGCGTTTCAAAGTACTGCGTTAATGTACCATCTTCCTTTGCCATTTTAAGAGAATCAATATCTGTATCAAATCCATAGATAATACTATCCGGATGAATTCTTCGTATTGTTTTGGCGATAGAACCGCCGATAAGTCCAAGGCCGATAAAGCCGATTGTCATATGATTTGCATTCATGGTGCAACCTCCAAAAAGTGTGAATTTTGTATTCGCATCAGGGATGAAGGAAGTTCAATATCGCAGGTTAGTGTACTGATGCGAGATTTCAATGGCTTTTATTGTACATGGAAATTCATGCCATGTCAACACTTTTTAGTGTTAAAGTGAAAAGGGTAGAAGGTATATGTATTTCTATATGATTCACATGCGAACATTCAACCCGCAAGCAAAACGATGTCGTAAATAGATGGTAGGGGCAGTTTTTATGGAGAGGAAGCCATAATGACTCGGCATAATTCTGTGTCCTCAAAAAAATATGTCAAAATGCCAAAATTACTCTTGTGAAATGACAAGTTTTTTGTTAAAATAGACCTGTGAGAATCCTGACATAAGAATATTGATTCATTTATCCTACAAATTCTGACGTAAAATTCTCACAAATATGATTAAACAACACGGGAGGAACTGATTATGAACGTATATGCAACCGAAAGTATTAGAAATGTCGTATTACTTGGACATGGTGGCTGTGGTAAGACTTCTTTAATTGAATCTATGGCTTTTACAACGGGGATTATTAAGAGGGTTCGTACAGTAACAGAAGGCGGTACAGTAAGTGATTACGACAAAGAAGAGGTTAAGAGAAAGTTTTCAATTCAGTCCTCAGTTATTCCATTAGAGGTAGACGGAGTTAAGGTGAATCTTTTAGATACTCCTGGTTTCTTTGATTTCTCTGGAGAAGTATATGAAGCATTGAGCGTAGCAGATGGAGCAATCATCGTTATCAATGGTAAGTCAGGTGTAGAAGTTGGAACAAGAAAGAGTTTCGATTTCTGTGCGAAGAGAGGTATTCCTGTTATCGTATACATCACATGTGTAGAAGATGAACACGTAGATGCTTCCGCAATCATTGATGAACTTCGTGAAAGTTATGGTAACAAGATTGTACCATTCCATATGCCAATGAAAGAAGGCACAGAGTTTAAGGGATTTATCAATGCAGCCAAGATGCTTGAATGTCGTTTACAGCCAAATGGAACTTACTACGAAAAAGAAGTAGAAGAAGGAGTGAACGATGAGCTTGACGAGTATCGTCAGCAGTTAATGGAAGGTGTTGCAGAGACAAGTGAGGAACTCATGGAGAAGTTCTTTGCAGAAGAACCATTTACAGAAGAAGAGATTAAGACAGCGATTGTTTCTTCTATCGCAAAGAGAGACCTTATGCCAGTTATCTGTGGTGCGATCAACACAGACTACGGTGCTAATATCCTTCTTCACGATATGGTAAAATATTTCTCTGCACCAGGTATGGTAACAGACCAGTTCGTTGGAATAAAGGTGAAGACAGACGAGCCAGTAAGTGCATCTTACGATGTAAGCCAGCCGGTAAGTGCTTATGTATTTAAGACAATCGCAGATCCATTTGTAGGACGTTTCTCTTTAGTAAAAGTTACAGATGGTATTTTAAAGGCAGACAGTGCTGTTTATAATGCAAATAAAGACGCAGAAGAACGTATCGGTAAGCTTTATGTATTAAGAGGTAAGGAACAGATTGAAGTGAATGCCCTTTATGCAGGTGATATCGGTGCTATCGCAAAACTTTCTGTTACAAAGACAGGCGATACATTATCACCAAAGGCAAACCCAATCATATTTGAGAAGGCAGAGATGCCAGAACCATATACATTCGTTCGTTACATTGCAAAGACCAAGGGCGATGAGGATAAGATTTCGGCAGCTCTTAAGAAGTTAATGGATGAAGACCTTACATTAAAAGAAGTTAATGACAAAGCGAACCGTCAGATGTTATTATATGGTTTAGGAGACCAGCATCTTGAAATCGTAAAGAGTAAGCTTGCCGACAGATATAAAGTAGAGATTGAACTTGTAAAACCAAAGGTAGCCTTTAAAGAGACTATCCGCAGTAAAGTAGAAGTTCGAGGCAAATATAAAAAACAGTCTGGTGGACATGGACAGTATGGTGATGTTCTTATGGAATTTGAACCGTCTGGCGATTTAGAGACACCATATGTATTTGATGAGAAGATTTTCGGCGGAGCTGTTCCAAAGAACTACTTCCCAGCAGTTGAAAAAGGTATTGCAGAAAGCTGCCTTAAAGGACCTCTGGCTGGATATCCAGTAGTTGGAATTAAAGCAACATTAACAGATGGTTCTTACCATCCAGTTGACTCTTCCGAAATGGCATTTAAGATGGCAGCAATTACTGCATTTAAGAATGGTGTGATGGATGCCAAACCAGTTCTTCTTGAGCCAATCGTAAATCTTAAGGTAGACGTTCTTGATAAGAATACCGGTGATGTTATGGGCGATTTAAATAAACGCCGTGGCCGTATTCTTGGAATGAATCCATTAGAGGGTGGCCGTCAGGAATTAGTAGCAGATATTCCTTTAGCAAGCCTGATTGGATATTCTACAGACTTACGTTCTATGACCGGAGGAAGTGGAGAGTTCTCCTATGAATTTAGCAGATATGAGCAGATGCCAGCAGATGCTCAGGAAAAAGTATTAAAAGAAGCAGCGGCTGAAAAGGAGAATGTTAAATAAACTATGATTGATAAAGCGATTACATTTGCTACGAAGGCCCATGAGGGTCAGTTTCGAAAAGGAACCAAGCTTCCCTATATTGTTCATCCATTAGAGGTGGGGGTTATTGTCTCAAGGATGACGCAGGATAAGGAAGTGATTGCAGCGGCAATCCTCCATGATACTTTGGAAGATTGTAAGGAAGTAACGTTTTCTACACTCTGCCAGGAGTTTGGAGAAAGAGTGGCGGAGATTGTAAAGGCTGAGAGCGAGGAAAAGGGGGGGTCCTGGAACGAGCGGAAGGCTAATACAGTAAAAAGGTTAAAGGAAGAAAAGGCTTCTGATATGAAGCTGGTTGCTTTAGGAGATAAGCTTTCGAATGCCAGATCTTTAAAAAGAGATTATCAGATGATTGGAGATAAGCTGTGGGAACGCTTTAATATGAAGGATAAAAGGCAGCAGGCATGGTATTATCGGGGGTTATGTGACTCGCTGAAAGATATGGAGAATTTTCCTGAATACTGGGAATTTTGTGAATTGATTGCTTATGTGTTTCGCGGTGTAGTTGTAGATTAATTTATAGTGTTTATTTCCATACATAGAAGTTGGGTGTAAACGAAACTTAGAATGTTAAAAAAGAACAGATATCATCGATGAAATAGTCGGGGTATCTGTTCTTTTTGTTATGGGAAGTTTGACAGAAAGTTCCAAGAAAGAACTGACAGAGCGTATTTGAAAAATTATTTCAACAATCTGCATACCTCGCTTTATAAAAGTGTTTATTTAATGGATTTTAATAAAAAAATGAAAGAAAAGAGTTTTAGATTTGCATTTTTTTAAAAAAAGCAGTTGCAAGGATGGGAATAATATGATAATATCTTTCAGGTGAGAACAAATGTGTTTCACTGGCGAACAAATATGCAGAAGAGAGAAATTACTGTTCTGTACAGGAGATTACAATATGGAGAATGGTTCGAAATTTTATATGGTAAAGAAGAAAGCTTTGCCGGAAATTTTATTAAAAGTAGCGGAAGCAAATGTTCTTCTAAACAGAGGAAAGGCAAAAACAATCAAAGAGGCGATTGATGCCGTTGGAATCAGTCGGAGTTCTTATTACAAATATAAAGATGACATTTTCCCGATTCATGAAAAGATTCAGGGAAAGACAATTACCTTTGTAATGGAAATGGAAGATCAGCCGGGATTACTTTCCAGTATACTGAAAATTGTGGCAGACTGCAAGGCAAATATCTTGTCGATACATCAGAGTATACCGGTGAATCATATCGCACTGATAACACTTAGTGTAATGATTTTACCAATCACAGAAGATGTGGCAGTACTTTTTGATAGAATTGAAAATGCAGATGGGATTAATAATCTGAAGATTGTTTCAGAGGAATAAGGAGGATAAAGATGGTAAATGTAGCGGTGTTAGGATATGGTACAATTGGTTCTGGAGTTGTAGAAGTATTGCAGACCAATACCGAAGTCATTGCACAGAGAGCCGGAGAGGAAATAGCCGTAAAGTATATTTTGGATTTAAGAGATTTCCCTGGAGATCCGAATGCAGATAAAATCGTTCATGACTATGACATTATTGATAAAGATGAGGATGTTCAGGTTGTTGTAGAATGTATGGGTGGCGTAGAGCCTGCATACACATTTGTAAAAAGAGCATTACTTAACGGAAGAAGCGTGGCAACCTCAAATAAAGAACTTGTTGCAAAGCATGGAGCAGAACTTATTGCCATTGCCCATGAGAAAAATATCAACTTTTTGTTTGAAGCAAGTGTCGGCGGCGGTATCCCAATTATCCGTCCGTTAGTACAGTGCCTTACCGCAGATGTTATCGAAGAAGTCAGCGGAATCTTAAATGGTACAACAAACTACATGCTTACAAGAATGAAAGAAGAGGGAATCTCTTTTGAGGAAGCATTAAAAGAAGCACAGGAAAAAGGTTACGCAGAACTTCATCCGGAAGCAGACGTGGAAGGTTATGATGCCTGCCGTAAGATTGCAATCTTATCTTCTCTTGCCTTTGGACAGCAGGTAGATTTTGAAGATATCTATACAGAAGGAATCACAAGCATTACTGCAGAAGATATCCGCTATGCTACAGCGATGAACAAAAGTATTAAGCTTCTTGGAAACAGTTGGAGAGTTGATGGTAAGATTTATGCGATGGTCTGCCCGATGCTTTTAGATAATGCACATCCACTTTCCGGAGTAAATGATGTATTTAATGCCATTTTTGTCCGTGGGAATATGGTAGATGAGACAATGTTTTATGGTAAGGGAGCAGGAAAGCTTCCGACAGCCAGTGCAGTAGCAGCAGATGTCGTAGATTGTGTAAAACATACTGGTAAAAATATTAAAATTCTTTGGAATCCGGAGAAACTTACATTAAGTGACCTCGGTGACTTCGAGAGACAGTATTTTGTAAGAATGCCGGCAGATGCAGAAGCAAAGGCAATCACAGCAGCATTTGGAGCAGTAGAGATGGTATCTGTAGAAGGTATCAATGAAAAGGCATTTATCACAGGAGTGATGAAAGAGAGTGCTTTCAATGAAGCAGCAGAAAAGACCGGACATATTATTAATCGTATTCGTCTTGACTGATTGTTAAAAACTATGTAGAATAGTTGGCATAATAAAAAGTACTCATAGAAATTTGATACATTGGTTTATCTATGATTTGTCTGATAAGTCGGGCATGAAGATTTTTGCAGTATATTAATAAAGATATGATTTTTACGGTTACTTTTTATGTCACTTGAAAAGTCAATCGTAAATTGAAACAATAGATAAAAACTGAAAGACTTAGGGAGGAACAGAATGTTAATCGTTAAAAAATTCGGAGGAACATCTGTAGGGAACAAAGAAAGAATTTTAAATGTTGCCAAAAGATGTATCGAAGATTACCAGAAAGGTAATGATGTAGTTGTTGTTTTATCCGCAATGGGTAAATCTACCGATGAGTTGATTGATATGGCAAAAGATATCAATCCAACTCCATCAAAAAGAGAGATGGATATGCTCATGACAACAGGAGAGCAGGTTTCCGTATCTCTTATGGCAATGGCAATGGGCTCTTTAGGAGTTCCAGCTATTTCACTGAATGCATTTCAGGTAGCAATGCACACCACACATCGCTATGGTAACGCACAGTTAAAGAGAATCGACACAGACCGCATCCGCAACGAATTAGAGCAGAGAAAAATCGTTCTCGTTACAGGATTCCAGGGAATTGATAAGTTTGATAATGTAACAACACTCGGAAGAGGCGGATCTGATACAACAGCCGTAGCATTAGCAGCAGCTCTTCACGCAGATGCCTGCGAAATCTACACAGATGTAGATGGTGTTTATACAGCAGATCCACGTTATGTAAAGAAAGCAAGAAAGCTTGCTGAAATCACATATGATGAGATGCTTGATTTAGCTTCTCTTGGAGCGGGAGTTCTTCATAACCGTTCCGTAGAAATGGCAAAGAAGTATGGAGTACAGTTAGTAGTAAGATCTAGTTTAAATAATCACGAAGGAACAATCGTCAGGGAGGAAGTAAACATGGAAAAGATGCTTGTAAGCGGTGTTGCAGCAGATAAGAATGCCACAAGAATTGCAGTAATTGGATTAAAGGATGAGCCAGGAATCGCATTCCACCTCTTTAATGCACTTGCAAAATATAACATTAACGTTGATATTATCTTACAGTCCGTAGGACGTAACGGAACAAAGGATATTTCCTTTACTGTAGCAGAAGACGAAGCTGATGAAGCAGTAGCAATCATCCAGAAGAGCTTCCCTAAGAGCGAGTACAACAAGATTGATGAAGAAAAAGACGTGGCTAAGATTTCTATCGTAGGTGCTGGAATGATGACACATCCAGGTGTTGCAGCTTCTATGTTTGAAGCTTTATACGATGCAGGAGTTAACATCAAGATGATCAGTACTTCTGAAATCCGAGTAACAGTCCTTATCGATGAGAAATACACAGAAAAGGCACTGAATGCAGTACATGATAAATTTGCTTTAGGTGACTAATTTCTGATTTGTGAGGCTGCAAAGCAGACGAACTCCTGAAGCTAAATTCTCTCTCAAATCTTTCTCAAAATAAATTCTGAGTTTGAATAGGCAGCCAAAGACAGCTCTCAGTAAATAAAATAACCTATATTTGTGGCCTCGGAGCAAGGGTTGGATACGAGCGTGTGTAAGCGAGTATTCAACCTGCAGCGACTAAAGTCACAAATATAGGTTATTTTATTTACTGAGAGCGTCTCCTTTGCTGCGCAAATCAGAATTGTTTTTACCTTTTGATTGTGTTATCATTAAAGAAATAATGCCGATAGGAGAGTGAGCAATGAAAAGACAAGATTATGTATCCTGGGATGCCTACTTTATGGGGGTTGCCCTTCTTTCTGCACAAAGAAGCAAGGACAACAACACACAGGTTGGTTCCTGTATTGTAAATCCGCATAATAAGATTCTTTCTATGGGATATAATGGAATGCCAACGGGATGTAATGATGATAGAATGCCGTGGGAGAGAAAAGGAACTCCTCTTGATACAAAGTATTTGTATGTGTGTCATGCGGAGCTGAATGCCATTCTTAATTACAGTGGTGGTTCTTTAAGAGGTGCACGTATTTATACGACATTATTTCCTTGTAATGAGTGTACGAAAGCGATTATTCAGGCAGGAATTACAGAGGTGATTTATTATTCTGATAAGTATGCGGACACGGATTCTACAATAGCGGCTAAAAGAATGCTTGATATGGTAGGAATTACTTACAGACAGTACCAGAAAGAAGGCAAGGAATTAGTTTTAGATTTATAATTAATTCCGGGACAGAGTATTTCACTTCTTTTGAAATAGCCATTGACGAATGGACATTTTGAGAAATTTAAGCAGGAATTCCTGATAATTAGATTACGAGGTATTTCACAGACGATATATAATTAAGATATATTTTAATGTAAAAAGAGTTTTTAAAGAAAATTAAAAAAAGTTTTTAAAAAGACTTGACATGTTACTTAAGTAATGCTATAGTAATTAAGGTTATTGAGTAACAAAGAAGCAGAGTGTCCACTCTCACCTTAGCACAATGGTGACTCGGGTTGATATCGTAAGTATAATGAACTGCTTATGGCAGGGATTATGAGATATTCGTGGATGGTCTTGTGACTGTCCATTTTTTTCTATGTTTTTCATGGGGTTTGGGCACAAAGGTGTACTTGAATCGCCGGACTAATTTTTATTTTATGGAGGTGTACTACTATTAACGAATTAATGATTAATGAACAGGTACGTGACAGAGAGGTCAGAGTTATCAGCAGTAATGGAGAACAGCTTGGAATTATGTCTTCAAAGGAAGCTATGAAGCTTGCAAGAGAAGCAGAGCTTGACCTTGTAAAGATTGCTCCGAATGCAAAGCCGCCTGTGTGCAAGATTATTGATTATGGAAAATATAGATATGAGCTTGCCCGTAAAGAAAAGGAAGCAAAGAAAAAACAGAAGACAATTGATGTGAAGGAAGTAAGACTTTCACCAAACATTGATAAGAACGACCTGAACACAAAGATTAATCAGGCTAGAAAGTTCCTTTCCAAAGGCGATAAGGTTAAAGTAACTCTCCGTTTCCGCGGAAGAGAACTTGCTCATGTGAATTCCAGTAAGGTAATCCTTGAAGAATTTGCCGAGCAGCTTTCAGATGTAGCTGTTGTTGATAAGCAGCCTAAATTTGAAGGAAGAAGTATGATAATGTTTTTAACTGAAAAACGTTAATTAAGATTAGAAATTAGGAGGACTAATATTATGCCAAAAATGAAAACAAGCAGAGCTGCTGCAAAACGTTTTAAAAAGACAGGTAGCGGAAAGTTAAAAAGAAATAAAGCTTACAAGAGCCATATCTTAACAAAGAAATCTCAGAAGAGAAAAAGAAATTTAAGAAAAGCTGCAATGACAGATGCAACTAACGTAAAGAACATGAAGAAGATTTTACCATATCTTTAATCGTATATAGGAGGAAGTAATTAATGGCTAGAGTAAAAGGCGCAATTGGCGCAAAGAAAAGACATAACAGAACACTGAAGCTTGCGAAAGGTTACAGAGGAGCAAGATCTAAACAGTATAGAGTAGCTAAACAGTCCGTAATGAGAGCTTTAACAAGCGCTTACGCAGGAAGAAAGCAGAAGAAGAGACAGTTCAGACAGTTATGGATCGCACGTATCAACGCTGCAGCAAGAATGAACGGACTTTCTTACAGCAAGTTCATGTACGGCTTAAAGTTAGCAGGCGTAGAAGTTAACAGAAAGATGCTTTCCGAGATGGCAATCGCTGATCCGGCAGGTTTCGCAGCTCTTGCAGAATTAGCAAAGAGCAAATTAGCTTAATGAAGATTAAGGCCAGCAGATATTATCTGCTGGCCTTTTTTGTTTACAAAAAAGTTGTCCATTTATTAAATAACATTAATTTTTGTTTCTAAAAGGGAGGAGATAGTTATGAAAAATGTAAAGGTTATTAAAAAAGCTGCAATTTTTTTGATGGTGTTTGTACTGGCATTTAGTTCGCTTAGTGCTGCGGCAGCAGTTACTTACAGCAGAGGCGGTAAAAGAGTTCGTTATACTGGTTCAAGTTACAAAGTGTATTATAATAGTAAAAGAGTGAACAGTGTGACAAGACCAGGATTAATGGTTAATGGAAATATTATGATACCTTATAGTTATACAATGGTAAAAAGAGGTCCAAAAGTATCTTATTCAAAGCAGAACAAAGGCAAGGTTTTAACACTTTCTTATAATGGTAATAAAATAGTTTTATATTTGAATAAAACATACGCTTACATAAATGGAAAGAAAGAAAAGATTCGTACAGCTCCATTTAAGGCAAAAGTGGGTGGAACGGGATTGATTATGGTTCCAGCTAAGGTAGTGTGTGAGGCATTAGGCATCAATTATACATATAATGCAGCGAGAAAAGCAATCTACATGACGGGAAAAGCGATAACAACGAATGCACCATCAACATCCAATGGAACGACAGTAGGTAGCAGCCTGCAGGCAACCGCTTTTAAGAATATGAGTACACAGGAATTTGTTAACGCAGTAGGTCCGATTGCAAGAGAAGATTACAGAAAGACAGGAGTACTTGCTTCTGTAACATTAGCACAGGCAATCAACGAGAGCGGCTGGGGCAAATCTGGTCTTACACAAAGTTCTAACAATATGTTTGGAATGAAAACATCTCTTTCCGGTAACAGCTGGTCTGGTTCTGCATGGGATGGAAAAAGCTATGCGGAAGTAAAAACAACAGAAGAATATAACGGGAAAAAGGTAATTATTACAGCTAAGTTCCGTAAATATAGTTCTGTAGCCCAGTCGATTGCTGATCATTCAGCATATCTTTCTAATGCAATGAATGGTACACACAGACGCTATAATGGACTTACCACAACAAAGAGTTATTCTACACAGCTTTCAATTCTTCAAAAAGGTGGCTACTGTACCTGGTCTGGTTATGTTTCTGAATTGACAACACTTATTAAAAAATATAATCTTACAAGTTGGGACAATTAATTATTTATGAAAAAACAAGAAAATAATCAGGATATGGAATCCACTAAAAAGTCTTTTCTATCTATGGGTTTTTCTCTTGCGCTGGTAATTTGTGTACTTCTATTTATTTTTGGATTTAAGCATTTTTTGAAAGGACGAGAATATCAGGGAAACGCTGTTCAAAAAGAAGCCGAAAGTAGTACACAGGATATTCATAAAGAGTATCTGGACACAGACAAAACATTTCAGTCAGGATACATTATGATAAAAGATGTGCCTAAAAAAGGAATTTATACCTCAAAGCTGCCGGGAGAGAAGAAGAAAAAAGGTGCGGTATCTTTGAAGAACGGACAGATTCTCTGGGCAAGTAAAAAGGGAAGCTATGAAGGTAAGACGTACTATCATTTGAGAAATGGCATGTATCTAAAGGCAAGTGAAAATTATACAGAAGAACTTACATCCTATGAAAAGCTAGGTGGTTATGTAGCAATCACATATATTAGTTCAACAGGAGTACGACTCCGCGCGTGGGCTGATTTTTCTGCAGATAATGTAGTTAAATCTGTATATGTAGGCGATAAAGTACCAATTAAAGGAAAAGTAACATTGAAAAATGGAGATTCCGCCTATATTACAGAAGAAGGGCTTTACCTTACGACAGATATTCAGTATTTAAATGATTACACGACAGAGTAGTTATTTCTCAAATTAAAAACAGGCAAAACCCAAAAAGGGGGATGTTCCAGTAAGATGCTTTATACTTTGGAACCTCTCTCTTTTTGTTACTCTTTATTGTTAAGCTGAAGCGTGTTTTTCAAACACGCTCTAAGACAAAAAGTGTAAATGAGGTGATATGAGAAAATATATACACTATACCATGATATAGGGACGCTTGTTTTTTCTATAAAAAGCATTATTTTTCTTAAAATTAAAAAAAACGAAAAAATTTAAAAAATTTAAAAAAGTACTTGCAATTAAAAAAACACTGTGATATAATAAATTTTGTCAGTGAGAGAGATAATTACTGATAAGCAGTTGTGGCGGAATTGGCATACGCGCTAGACTAAGGATCTAGTCCGGGCTGACTGGGTACGGGTTCAAGTCCCGTCAACTGCATTGAGTGAGAGCTGAAGATTTAATCTTCAGTTCTTTTTTTGTTTTATGGCAAATCTAAATCTAATATTAACAAAAACTTTTCTTTTTCCCGCATAATGCTACCTTGTCTCTTTCTTCTATTCATTTTATAATAGATTTAATGGTAAAAATTTTCAATACACAGGGGGTTTTTTATTATGCAGTTACTTAAAATTTATTATGCGTATTTTAGTCCAGGAAACACTACAGAAAAAGTTGTTTCCCATATTACATCATCTTTTCAAAACTATCCAGTAGAATCTATTAATTTAACAGATTATGCTACACGTCAGGAAGATTACTATTTTAAAGAAAATGAACTTCTTATTATCGGGGTTCCTGCTTATGGCGGAAGAGTCCCGGCACCAGTTGTAGATGCCTTAAGGCATTTTACTGGGTCAAACACGCCTGTTGTTCTTGTAGCGACTTACGGAAACCGTGATATTGATGATACATTAATTGAGTTAAAGAAAAATGTAATTGATAAGGGATTTATCCCTGTTGGTGCTGCTTCTTTCGTCTGCCAGCATACATTCTTAAAAGAATGTGCAGAGGGCAGACCTGATGAAGAAGATTTAAAAATGGCAGGAGAATTTGGGGACAAATTAAAAGAACGCCTTCGTCTTCTCGTTACATATGATGCCGGCGACTTAGAAGTTCCTGGAACTTTTCCATACACCAAACCACCAATGGGAGAATTTCCATTCAAAGTAGAAACAAATGAATATTGTATCTACTGTATGCTATGCGCGGATGTATGTCCGGTAAAAGCAATCAGCGAGAGTAACCCAAAAGAGATTGACAGCAGTATCTGTCTGCGTTGTGGTTCCTGTTTAAGAATTTGTCCAACACAGGCTAAGTATTTCACAGAGGAACCATTTAAGGTATTACAGGAGAAGTTATCTCCATTGTGCGGAGTCAGAAAAGAAAATTGGTATACAATCGCTTAGCTTCTGATTTGCCTGTCTGGCAAAGTAGACGAACTCCCGAAAATAAATAAAACATATTTGAGACTTTAGTCGCGGCGGTTTGAATGTTCTCTGATGTGCTCGCATCCAAACCTAGCTCCGAGGTCACAAATATGTTTTATTTATCTTCAGGAGTTCTGTTTGTTGGCAACAGGTGCAAAGTCAGAATTCCTTTTTGAAAAATTTGAGGAAGAAAGCAGAAGATATGGAATATCCAGGAAACGAAATTCTGTAGGATTAATGCTTAAATCAATATCATAATAATACACTGATTTATGGTTGTTATTTTTCCCGCCAATTAGAAATTGTTTATGGTTTTATCACTCGAAAAAGTAACCATCTTCCAAGGCCATTCTCAAATCTTCTCCAGAAGTTACTCAACTACTCCTATGGCTTTTGCATTTATAGTTATCCAAACAAGCTACTTGATTAAATTCAAAAAATAGTTATGTAGCAGATATCACTCCAGATAAACTATACATAACTATTTTTATATTGATTAATGGATTAAAATAAAAAGAGCCGAAGATAAAATCTTCAGCTCTCATCTTATGCAGTTGACGGGACTTGAACCCGTACCCAGTCAGCCCGGACTAGATCCTTAGTCTAGCGCGTATGCCAATTCCGCCACAACTGCACATTATTAATTGGCTTTCTCGCCAACAGAAATTATTATAGCACAACATATTTTAGAATGCAAGAACTTTTTTCAACAAATCAGTGAAAAAATTGAAGCGTGCAGGTTGCTGGAATGATTTTTTAAACACGCTCTAAAGTAATATCTTTTTATACTATGTTATAGAGAAGCTAATTTTTTTGCGAATTCATAATATTCTGGAGAATCCCCAAAGTTTCTAACATGAATTCTGATTTTGTGCCAGCATTCACAGTCAGCCAGCAAAGAGAGCCTATCCCCTATATTTGTGGCCTCGGAGCAAGGTTTGGATACGAGCATATGAAGCTAGTATTCAAACCGCAGCGACTAAAGTCACAAATATAGGGGATAGGCTCTCTTTGCTGGCGTCTGTTTCGTTCTACAAATCAGAAGTTACTTGATTCTCTCTACAATCTGATCATATAAGTCTAAATCACAGTGTTCCTGATCTGTAAAATGAGTACAGTTTAAGCAGCTTGGTGTGTTGCATTCACAGGAAGAATTTTTAAATCCGTATTCTTCAGATACTGGCTGGTATTTGCTACAGGCTTCTGCAACTTCCTGATAGGTTTTCTTTGAACTTTTCATGATAAATCCTCCTTTTTTAAGAATGTACTCTCGGAGTCTTTCTTGCGCTTGCTTTCGTGGCTGATTTTCCGCCAGCCGCACCCGAATTTCATCAACGTACGCACCGCGTACGCTTCAAAAAATTGGGCACAACTGACAAAAAATCTTCTCACAAAATCAAGCATAAAAAGATTCCGAGAATACATAAGAGCATATTGATTAGGTACAGGAGGTAGTATGTGAAAAGTTCAAAGATTTATGCAGGATAAATCAGATTTTTTTCAGAAGGGTTATTTAACGCTTCGTTTAAATATTTTTTCGCAAGATATTTTGCCATTGGAAGGTTCTGGTCAAGATAATTGCCACAGTCTCTTGCAGCGGCGCCCGGAATTTCTCCCTCGTAATCAGCGATAAATGAAAAAGTGTCGCGTACAAGTCCTACGACATCTTTGGATTCGTAATCGCCTGCAAGAATTAAATAACATCCAGTACGGCAGCCCATTGGTCCAAAGTAAATAACTTTTTCTTTCCACTCATCATTATTTCTTAAATAGGTTGCGGCCAGATGTTCGATTGTATGAAGTTCGGCAGTGTTCATAACAGGTTCTCTGTTTGGTGCAGTCATACGCAGGTCAAAAGTGGTGAGAACTTCTTTTCCAACATAGTCTTTTCTTGAAACATAAACCCCTGGAATTAAATCAAGGTGATTTACGGTAAAACTTGCTATTTTATCCATAATTTACATCCTCCTAATATAAAAATTTGCAAAAGATAAATTTATAGTATATTCTATATGAAGTTAATGATAGCTCACAAAAGCCAAAAGGTCAATAAGTGAAGCGGCCGTAAAAGCAAAAGGAAGTATAAAAAATAGTTTTGAGAGTTATTTCAAAAGCGTCATAATGATTTTTAATTAACAGAAGGGAGACTATAGATGATAGAGACAGTAATGACGGCGCAGATGCCGGTAGGACTTCCAATAAAAATAAAGAAAAACAGGTTAGAGCCAGATTATATACGGGAGGATATGCCAAGATTAAGTATTGTTGCCGGGGTTCATGGAGATGAATTACAGGGACAGTATATCTGTTATGAGCTGATACGAAGAATTAAGGAAGAGAGAGAACATTTAAGAGGGATTGTCGATATATATCCTTGTGTGACCCCGATGGCACTGGAGATAAGAAAGCGGAATGCTCCGGGTGCATTAGATATGAATGCAATGTTTCCGGGTAGCCGTCATGGACATACGATAGAATATATGGCGGCAGAAGTCGTTGCAGATTTAATGGGATCAGATTTTTGCATTGATATTCATTCGAGTGATATTTTTATCCGGGAGATTCCGCAGATTCGAGTGCCGGAAAATGCTGGAAAAAAAGTGACAGAACTTGCGCAAAAGTCAGGGATTCCTGTGTTGTGGATGAATAGTAATTCTTCTTCTGTGTGGGAGGGAAGTCTTGCTTACAGCTTACGAAGAAAAGGCATTCCGAACGTGGTGATTGAGTCGGGAATCGCACTGAAGATAGATTATGACTATTGTAAAAAAGTGCTGGATGGTGTTTTTCGGATGATGAAAGAGTTAGACATTTTTGATGGAGAAGTTTCGCCTACGAAAAAGACTGTAACGGTAAAGAAAAATGACGTGGAAGTAGTACACTGTAATACAAGTGGGATTTTTATTCCTAAAGCGCAGATTGGAAGTTATGTGAGAGAAGGACAGATGATAGGCTCAATCGTGCGTCCCATTCTTGGTGCGGAAATCGAGGAGATAACAGTACCGTGTGATGGAATGATTTTTAGTTTAAGAGAATATCCGGCAGTTTGTGAGGGAGAGCTTTTGGCAAGGATTTGTAAAACAGAAAGACCTGCTGGAAAGTACGAATAAAAGTAAGAACTCCGATAGATGTATCCTAATTTTGTTAGAGTACGCCCTGTGCATACCTTATAAATTGGGACACCGGTAACATAAAAATCTTCTTACAGAATGAAGAATAAAAAGGTTTGGAAGTACATGAAGAAAGAGAGGATATTTACATGGAAGAAAAGGTCTTATATTCGATGGAGTCTCCTTTTCAACAGGAAATTAATGTAAAAGGATATTATTTTGGGAAAAATGAAGGAAAAGAACATTCTGCCTGCATTGTTGGGGCCTTGAGAGGAAATGAATACCAGCAGCTTTACATTTGTTCAAAGCTGATTGATGTATTGAAAAAAATAGAAAAGCATGGAGACATTGTGGGGGAGAATGGCATTTTAGTAATCCCTTCTGTAAGTAATATGTCGATGGATTTTGGAAAGCGTTTCTGGATTTCTGATGACACCGATTTAAACAGATTGTTTCCTGGAAATCCGTCTGGGGAATCGGGAAGCCGTGTGGCATATGCGATTATGGAAACGACAAAAGGATACCGATATGGCATTCATCTGCCATCCTTTTATCTTGGGGGAACGTTTATGCCGCATATCCGATTGCTTGATCCGGAACATGGAAGTACCAGCCTTGCAAACCTGTTCGGACTGCCTTATGTTATTGAGGCAAAAAGCAGACCATTTGACAGAACAACATTACATAATAACTGGCAAAGAAATGGTACGGAGGCTTTTTCTTTGTATACAGGCATGACAGGAAAAATTGATGATGAACTGGCAGCGCAGGCCGTTTCTTCTATTCTGCGTTTCCTTACAAGAATGGGGATTATCCGTTATTATTCTCACAGCGGTTATATTGCGAGCGTCTTAAAAGAGGGAGATTTAGAGCCCATCATGACAGAGGCTGCAGGCATTTTTATAAAGAAAGCAGAATGTGGTCAGGAAGTCAGCAGAGGAGATGTTTTGGCGCAGATTATGAAGGCAGATAGCGGGGAGATTATTTCCGAAGTAAAAGCACCAACAGATGGTATCATTTTTTACGCGGAAACAAGGCCGGTTGTCTATTCAAATCTTTTGGTATTTCAGATAATCAAGAGGATTCATCTGTAAAAAATCTAAAAATTTTTGAATTTTTTTCGTCGATTTTTGTCAGAATTCATGGTTTTGAAGAAACTGATATAAAACCATAGGAAATAGAATAAAAAAGTGTTATCATATTTTTAACAGAAAAGCAGGGGATAATTTCTGAATTGTCCCCACAATTTAATTAAACATACTTGGAGGATATCATGAGTCAGGTAAAGAGATTATATGTGGAAAAGAAACCGTCCTATGCGGTAAAGGCAAAAGAACTTGCAGAAGAATTAAAGGCATATCTTTCTATAGATGATGTCAGTAATGTCAGAGTTCTGATTCGCTATGATGTGGAGAATGTCTCAGCAGAAACGATGGAAAAAGCGGCAGTTACCGTATTCTCAGAACCACCTGTAGATGATTTGTACGAGGAAGATTTCCCTAAAAAAGAGGGAGACAGAGTATTTAGCGTAGAATATCTTCCTGGACAGTTTGATCAGAGAGCCGATTCAGCTATGCAGTGTTTACAGCTTCTTAATGAGAAGGAAGAACCAATTATCCGCTCTGCAACAACTTATGTTTTTTCTGGTAATATCAGTGATGAGGAATTTGAGAAGATCAAAGAATACTGTATCAACCCGGTAGATTCCAGAGAGACAGACGAGAAGAAGCCGGAAACCCTCGTTATGGATTACGAAGAACCAGCAGATGTTGCAATCTTTGACGGATTTAAGGATATGCCAGAAGAAGAACTGAAGGCACTTTACGATTCTTTAGGTCTTGCAATGACATTTGAAGATTTCCGTTATATCCAGAATTACTATCATGGAGAAGAAGACAGAAACCCTTCCATGACAGAGATTCGTGTGTTAGATACATACTGGTCTGACCATTGCCGTCATACAACATTCTCTACAGAACTTAAGGATGTTACATTTGGTGATGGATATTATAAACCTCTTTTTGAAAAGACATATAATGAATATCTTGCTGACCGTGCAGAAGTATATGGAGACAGAAAGGATAAGTTTATCTGCCTGATGGATCTTGCTCTTATGGGAATGAAGAAGTTAAAACAGGACGGACTTCTTGATAATATGGAAGAGAGCGATGAAATTAATGCCTGCAGTATCGTTGTTCCTGTAGAATTTGAAGATAAGACAGAAGAATGGCTGATCAGCTTTAAGAACGAGACACATAACCATCCAACAGAAATCGAACCATTTGGTGGTGCAGCTACCTGTCTTGGTGGTGCGATCCGTGACCCGTTATCAGGACGTTCCTATGTATATCAGGCAATGCGAGTAACTGGTTGTGCAGATCCTACTGTTCCTATGGCAGAGACGATGAAAGGTAAGCTTCCACAGAGAAAGCTGACTACTGGCGCTGCAAAGGGATATAGCTCTTATGGTAACCAGATTGGTCTTGCTACAGGATTAGTAGATGAAGTATATCATCCAGGTTATGTTGCAAAGCGTATGGAGATTGGTGCAGTTATCGGTGCAGCTCCAAGAAAGAATGTTATCAGAGAAACTTCTGATCCAGGCGATATCATCGTATTATTAGGTGGACGTACTGGTCGTGATGGCTGTGGTGGAGCAACAGGTTCTTCCAAAGCTCACACAACAAAGTCTATTGATACTTGTGGAGCAGAAGTACAGAAAGGTAACGCACCTACAGAACGTAAGATTCAGAGATTATTCCGTCGTGAGGAAGTAAGTATCCTTATTAAGAAGTGTAATGACTTTGGTGCCGGCGGTGTATCTGTAGCAATCGGCGAGCTTGCTGACGGACTTCGCATCGACCTTGACAAAGTACCTAAGAAATACGCCGGACTTGACGGAACAGAACTTGCCATTTCTGAATCTCAGGAACGTATGGCAGTTGTTCTTGATAAAAAAGATGTAGAACAGTTCCTCACTTACGCAGAAGAAGAGAACTTAGAAGCAACAGTAGTTGCAGAAGTAACAGAGGCAAAACGTCTTGTTATGTCCTGGAGAGGCAAAGAAATCGTAAACCTCTCTCGTGCATTCTTAGATACGAATGGTGCACATCAGGAAACAACGGTTGAAGTAGAAATGCCTGACGAGAAAGAATGTTACTACAAAAAACAGGATGAATTCAAAGACGCAAAAGAGATGTGGACAGAGAAACTTTCTGACCTTAATGTATGTTCTAAGAAAGGCTTAGTAGAAATGTTTGACAGCTCTATCGGAGCTGGAACAGTTACCATGCCATTTGGTGGAAAGACACAGCTTACTCCAATCCAGACAATGACAGCGAAGTTACCTGTATTAGAAGGTAAGACAGAACTTACAACGATGATGTCCTACGGATTTGATCCATATCTTTCAAGCTGGAGTCCATACCATGGAGCCGTTTATGCAGTACTTGAGTCTGTAGCTAAGATTGTAGCTGCCGGTGGAGACTTCCGTAAGATTCGTCTGACATTCCAGGAATATTTTGAAAGACTTGGCACAGATCCTAAGAGATGGGGTAAACCATTTGCTGCATTACTCGGTGCTTACAATGCACAGAAAGGTTTTGGAATTCCATCCATCGGAGGAAAAGATAGTATGTCTGGCTCCTTTGAAGATATCGATGTTCCACCAACATTAGTTTCCTTTGCTGTAGATTATACAAAGGCTTCCCATGTTGTAACACCAGAATTTAAGAAAGCAGGTAATAATCTTCTTCGTGTGGATATTCCATTTGATGAATATGGTATTCCGGATTATAAAGAGGCCGGAAAGATTTATGATACGATTCATAAATTAATGCGTAAAGATGTTATCGCATCTGCATATGCTCTTGGAGCAGGCGGACTGATTGAGGCAATCAGCAAGATGAGCTTTGGAAATATGTATGGTGTGAAGTTAGTAAGAGACTTTAATAAGGAAGATCTTACAAAGAAATATTATGGTTCTATTCTTGTAGAGATTCCTACAGAATGGATGGATGAGATGGCAGTTCTGCCGAATATATTTGTAGGACGAGTTACAGATGATCCATTCTTCCAGGTTGGTGAAGAAGAGATTTCTTTAAAAGAGATGTGTGACGTATGGCAGAAACCATTAGAATCTGTATTCCCTACAAAGACAAATGCAACGAAACATAACGTATCACAGCCATTATACCGTACAAATGACATTTATGTATGCAAAAATAAAGTTGCAGTTCCAAAGGTATTTATTCCAGTATTCCCAGGAACAAACTGTGAATACGATTCTGCAAAGGCATTCCGCCGCGCAGGAGCAGAAGTAGAGACACTTGTATTTAAGAACCAGTCAGAATCCGACATTCTTGAATCTGTAGATGCATTTGAAAAGGCAATCAGCCAGGCACAGATTATTATGTTCCCAGGCGGATTCAGTGCGGGTGATGAACCAGAAGGTTCTGCGAAGTTCTTTGCAACCGTATTTAGAAATGAAAAGATTAAAGAGTCCGTTATGAAGCTTCTTAACGAGAGAGACGGTCTTGCACTTGGTATCTGTAATGGATTCCAGGCACTCGTTAAGCTCGGTCTTGTACCATATGGAGAAATCGTTAACCAGACAGAAGATTCTCCAACACTGACAATGAACGAGATTGGCCGCCATGTATCTACTATGGTATATACAAAAGTAGTAACCAACAAGTCCCCATGGCTTCGTAAAGCCGTACTTGACCAGATTTATGCAATTCCTGCATCTCATGGTGAAGGACGTTTTGTTGCAAGCAAAGAATGGATTGAAAAATTATTCAAGAATGGACAGGTTGCAACACAGTATGTTAACTTAAACGGAGAACCTACAATGGATGACCGCTACAATCCAAATGGTTCCTACTATGCTATTGAAGGTATCACAAGCCCAGACGGACGTGTCCTTGGTAAGATGGCACATTCCGAACGTATCGGAGAGAATATTGCTAAGAATATTTACGCAAAACAGGATCAGAAGATTTTCGAAAGTGGAGTAGAATACTTTAAGTAAATTCTGAATTGCCGCAGGCAAGGGAGAGACGCCCCCCAGAGAAAGTGGCAGTCGTATTTTTCAATTATTCTGTAGGCAAGAGACAGAAACCTGAGAAACCAATACTGCATATTTGTGGTCTGGGAGCAAGTGTTGGATGCGAGCGTATAAGCGAACATTCAACACGCCGCGACGAAAATCACAAATATGCAGTATTGGTTTCTAAGGTTTCATCTGTTTTGTTTATAAAAAGTCAAAAATTTTTGAAAAAAATTCTTGCATTTTAAAAATGCTTGTGATATAATGATTTTCGTCGGTGAGAGAGATAACCACTGATAAGCAGTTGTGGCGGAATTGGCATACGCGCTAGACTAAGGATCTAGTCCGGGCTGACTGGGTACGGGTTCAAGTCCCGTCAACTGCATTGTTGGAAGAAGCTGAAGACCTTTGTGGTTTTCAGCTTTTTTTGTTATCGCAGAAAAGTTAAAAAATAGGAGTTTACTATGAGTGTAATAAACGTAGAGCATATTTCAAAATTATATGGGGATAAGATGATTTTGGAAGACTTATCCTGCAGTGTAGATGAAGGGGATAAAATTGGAATTATTGGCATTAATGGGACCGGTAAGTCAACACTTCTTCGAATTATCGCGGGCGAGGAAGAAGCAGATGAGGGAAAAATTATTTTCTCAAATGGTATGACGATTGGCTGGATGGGGCAAAATCCTGAGTTTGATGAAGAGAGCAGTATTTTAAAGTATGTCTGTGAAGGAAAGAAAATAGAAGATGACTATGGTTATGAGAGCGATGCGAAGGCGATGCTTACTGTATTAGAATTAGAGAATTTTGATGAGAAAATTAAAAATCTTTCCGGTGGACAGAAGAAAAGGGCCGCGCTTTGTAAAGTTTTATTGCAAAAGCCAGATATTTTGATTTTAGATGAACCTACGAACCATTTGGATAATAAGATGTCTGACTGGCTGGAGAATTATCTTAAAAGTTTTCGTGGTGTACTGTTAATGGTAACGCATGATCGCTATTTCCTTGATAAGGTAACGAATCATATTTGGGAAGTAGAAGGTGGCAAAGTTTATTATTATGATGAAAATTATTCTGGTTATCTGGAACGGAAAGCAGAGAGAGAAGAAAGAGAGCTTGCCTCAGAAAGAAAAAGACAAAGTATTCTCCGCAGTGAAGTAAAGTGGGTAATGCGTGGGGCAAGGGCACGTTCGACAAAGCAAAAGGCACGTTTAGAGCGTTTTGAACAGTTAAAAGCGATGGATTCCCCAAAGACAGCAAAGCAGGTAGAGATGGGATCTGTTGGAACCAGACTTGGAAAGAAAACGATTGAACTTTATGATATTTCAAAAGCATATGGAGACAAGGTGCTTTTTAAACATTTTTCTTATATATTTAAACGATTTGAACGAATTGGATTTGTCGGGCATAATGGCTGTGGAAAGTCCACATTGATGAAGATTTTAGCAGATTTAGAGCAGGCAGATTCTGGAGCGATTGAATGGGGAGAGACAATAAAAATTGGTTACTTTGCACAGGAATGTGAAGTAATGGATGAAAGAGAAAGAGTTATTGATTACATTAAAGATGCAGCAGAATATGTACGAACTTCCGAGGGACTGGTCAGTGCATCAAAAATGTTAGAACGTTTCCTTTTCAGTTCAGATATGCAGTATACGCCGATTGCTAAGATTTCTGGTGGTGAGAGAAGAAGATTATACCTTTTAAAAGTGCTGATGCAGTCTCCGAATGTTTTAATACTTGACGAGCCGACAAATGATCTTGATATTGCGACACTTCGGGTTTTAGAAGATTTTCTTGATGAATTTGCGGGAATTGTCATCACCGTTTCTCATGACCGTTATTTCCTTGATAGAACAGTTGACCGTATTGCTGCTTTTGAAAATGGAAATATTGTAGTCTACGAGGGTGATTATACAGAATATCAGGAAAAATCAGGAAGAATTGAGGCGGATTCCATTGACAGTGTGGATTCTGGTTCCGGGCTTCATATTAAAAAGAGCAATGAGAAGAAGAAAGAAGGAAGAGAACAGTGGCTTGCTTCTAAAAATAAAGAAAAGAAGTTGAAATTCTCTTATAAGGAACAGAAAGAATTTGAGACAATTGATGAGGATATTGAGAAATTAGAAGAAAAAATTGCAGAGTTAGAAGAACAAATCAGCAAATGTGCGACCGATTTCATAAAATTGAATGAATTAATGCAAGAAAAAGAAAAGACGGAAGCCGAACTTTCTGATAAAATGGAACGGTGGGTATATTTAAATGATCTTGCTGAAAAAATAGAAGCACAAAAGAGGGAGAATAATAATGAAAACATTTAAAGAGGCAGATATTTTACTGCCTGGAAAAGAAGTAAATATGGAGAAGTGGTCCGTTATTGCCTGTGACCAGTTTACCAGTGAGCCGGAATATTGGGAAGAGGTAAAGAAATTTGCCGGTGATAGTCCCTCTACTCTCGATATGATTTTGCCGGAAGTATATTTAGAGCAGGAAAATCATGAGGAGCAACTTAAAAATATTGAGGCTTCTATGAATAAGTATCTGCGTGAAAAGGTTTTTACAGAATATAAAGATGCGATGATTTATGTAGAGCGGACAGACAGTGTTGGGAATGTTCGCGCAGGTATTGTTGGAAAGATTGATTTGGAACAGTACGATTATAGCAAAAAGAGTACATCTTTTATAAGAGCAACAGAGGCAACGGTAGCAGAAAGAATTCCAGCCAGAGTGGAGATTCGTAACAATGCGGTAGTGGAACTTCCGCACGTTATGCTACTTGTAGATGATGCGGGAAAGCATGTCATAGAACCGTGTGAGCAGGAAAAGGAACATCTTCCACTTTTATATGATTTTGACCTTATGATGGGCGGCGGACATCTATGTGGCTATCTTCTTGGAAAAGAGGAAAAGAAACGGATTGAAAAAGCACTTACATTCCTGGCAGATCCAAAGTGTTTTGCCGATAAATATCATGTAAAAGACCGTCCGGTTCTTTTGTTTGCAGTTGGAGATGGCAATCATTCACTTGCAGCTGCTAAAGCATACTATGAACAGTTAAAGGCTGCACATCCAGATGAAGATCTGTCGGAGCACCCAGCGAGATATGCGCTCGTAGAGGTTGTAAATCTTCACAGCCCTGCTCTTCAGTTTGAGGCGATTCACCGAATTGTTACCGGTGTTCATGTAGAAGATTTATTAAGCAAGATGAATGCGGCTTTACATATTAAAAAAGAAGGAAAAGGGCAGACCTTCTATACTATTTATAATGGAAAGAAAAAGAAATGTGTTATTGAACGTCCAACGTCTAAGTTAACAGTAGGAAGCCTGCAGAGATTTCTTGATGGATATCTGGCACACAATGGCGGAAAGATTGATTACATTCATGGAGAAGAGGTAGTAGAAAGCCTTGCCAGGGAAAAAGACAGCATAGGATTTATTTTACCGGATATGGGAAAGGAAGAACTGTTCCCTACAGTAATTCATGATGGAGCATTACCGAGAAAGACATTTTCTATGGGACATGCACAGGATAAACGTTACTATACCGAATGCCGCAAAATAAGAAAATAGTATTACAGATACGTTTGATTTTAAATTCTGTAGTGATTATAATAACAGAAAGAAAAATTTTGCGAAAATCTCCGGTAATACATTACTGGAATTAAGGTGTCACAATAGTCAGTTTACTCAAGAAAAGGAGATGATGTTATGCCGACAACATATACACATTATGCCTATGGACAGGAAGTTTTTCATAAACTTCCCGAAGAATTACAAAGAAAAATAGAACCATATATCGAATACTATAATATTGGCGTACATGGTCCGGATATTCTGTTTTATTATCATTCTTATTGCAAAAATAAAGTAAATCAGTATGGGGTAAAAGTACATCACGAACCTGCCAGAGAGTTTTTTAAACGGGCATTTAGGGTGTTTCAGGCACAGGAAAATAAGAATGAAGCATTTGCCTATCTTGCTGGATTTATGACACATTTTATTCTGGACAGTTCCTGTCATCCTTATGTAAGAAAGCGCATAAAGGAAACGGGAATCAGTCATACAGAGATAGAGACAGATTGGGATTTTGAGGTGATGCAGCGTGATGGCAGAAATCTAAATCATTATAAGAGAGCCTGCCATATAAAGGATAAAAAAGAGATTGCCGCCGTAATTGCACCATATTTTAAGAAGTCTGCGAAACAGATACAAGTCAGTCTTTTTCATATGAAACTGGTGATCAATTATATTTTCCGTTCTGGATTTGGAGTAAAGAGAGCGATTACAACAGTGATTGGCGGATATGTCAGTCCAGAATTAGATCTGCATCATCATTTTATTCCAAAAGAAATCAATCCGGCGGATGCAGAAACCTGTAAACATCTTTGGGAACTCTATAACGGCAGTCAGGAACTTTGTGTGGAGATGATAATAAAGCTTTATAAGGCGTTACATAGTATGGATATGTCTTTTTGTAAGGAGAGAAGATTGTCCAGAAACTTTTCTTAGAGTGTGTTTGGAAAATCATTAAACTTAAGAGAAAATTAAAAAGGAGAGGCGATATGAAAAAGAAATTAACAGGAATACTTTTACTGTTGCTGTTTATTGCCCTGCCTTTGCAGGGACAGGCAAAAGTGAAAGCACCGAAGAAACAATGCCATGCTTATGTGGTGATGGATGCAGGCTCTGGGGAAGTTCTTTTTGGGCAGGATGCAAATAAAAAGATTTATCCGGCAAGTACAGCAAAGCTTATGACAGCGATTGTTTGTGTAGAAAAGGGAAATGTAAACTCTGTGATAAAGACAAAGTCTGATGTTGTATACCGCACAACGCCGGGTACATACAGCTTAGGAATTGGTGCAGGAGTAAACTATACTTTTAAAGATTTATTACATATGAGTTTGATGTCTTCTGCAGCAGATGCGACAGATTCTCTGGCAGTTGGTGTTTTTGGTTCTAAAAAGGCCTGCGTAGAAGCAATGAACGAAAAATGTAAAGAACTTGGTTTAAAGAAGACCCATTTTGATAATCCGGTTGGTTCTGATATTGGCGCAGGATATAATGAAACTTATGCCAGTGCAAAGGAAATGGCTAAAATATGCCGTTACGCAATGGCAATACCATTAATTCGAAGTGCTGTTTCAAAGGCACATTATTCCACACAAAAAGGCGGAATGTATGTTAATACAACAAACTGGTTTTTGAAAGGAATGGCTTATTATGACCGTGATACATATAAGATTATCGGTTCAAAATCCGGCACTACCAATGCAGCAGGCCATGTATTTATTGCAACAGCAGCGGATTATGAAGGACACGAACTGATTTGTGCCTACTTTGGAAATGTCAGTAAAGAAAGTACATTTGCTTCTATAAGAAGCCTGTTTGATTACGCATTTAACAACTATAAAAAGGGTAAACTTACCCTGACACCAAGTAATTACGATGTGAGAAGTTCCCAAAAGTACGGCGCAGTTTATAGCGAATATTCTGCACTTCACTGTTATCCAGCGCAGAAAGACGGTCTGTTTGCACCAAACAAGGCAATTACAAGAAAACAGCTTGGAACAATGCTCGAAGCAATTGATTCTTTAAAAGATAATGCAACCTTATCTGCTTTTGTTTCCGAAAATGAAAATGGAACTGTAACGACTACTCGTTTTGCACAGCTTCTTCAGGAATTATATCCAGTAACTATATCGGATAAAAAGGCAGAAGAAGTGCTGGCTTCCTGTAGCAGTATAGATACAATGGATGAAACAGCAAAAGAAGCTTATGCTTCCTTTGCATCGGGTGCATTAGCAGTAGATGATTCCTGCAAAACAGCCAATCAGCGTATTACAAGAGGGCAGGCATTGTTGATTGCGGATAAACTTGCTGATTATCAGATGAACTATCTTGCAGATCATGCACAGACACAGATTGCAGAAGTTCGCCAGATTTCGGGAAAAGACGGAACAATCACACTGCCAGCTATGTCCTATACGATATTTAATAAAAAGTGGAGTGATAGCTTAAAAGAGCAAAAAGAAGCACAGGATGCACAGGCAGCAGCAAAAAAAGCAGAAGCAAAGCGAAAGGCAGCCAAAGAAAAACAGCCAAAAAAAGATGCGGAGCAGATAACAGAAGGGACCAAGTCAAAAGAAAATGCTTCACAGGCAGAAGCAGCCAAGTCAAAAGAAAATGCTTCACAGGCAACAACAGCCACACAGAAACAAAAAAAGAAGTAATAACAGAGACAAAAAAGAAAAAAGCAAAAAAATAAAACAGAAAATGAAATAAAAAGAGGTAATAAGTTATGGGGAAAAAACTTTATAAATCATCTTTAGACAGAAAAATATGTGGTGTTTGTGGAGGTTTTGCAGAATTTTTCGGAATTGATGCGACAATCCTTCGTTTGCTCGTTGTTCTTTTTACATTAGCAGGAGGTTCCGGTGTATTATTTTATATTGTTGCAGCGCTTATTATGCCAGATGAGCCAGAGTATTATTAATGATAAAGTGGAACTAGTAATTTAGAGGAAAAGAAATGGATATTTCAAAAAAACTTGTAGAGACGCATTCCTTAACGAAAGAAGAATGTCTGGAATTATTTTCATTATTTAATAATTCTGAAGTCATGGAATATTTAAAAGAGGAAGCTGTCAAAGTACGCAAACAGTATTATGGAACAAAAGTATTTACAAGAGGACTGATTGAGTTTACAAATTACTGTAAAAACAATTGCTATTACTGTGGAATACGAAGAGATAATCGTAATGTAGAACGATATCGCCTTAGTGAAGAAGAGATTCTTGCATGTTGTGCAAATGGTGAAAAGTTAGGCTTTCGTACTTTTGTATTACAAGGTGGGGAAGACCCGTGGTATACGCAAGAGCGGATTGCAGATATTGTAAAAAAGATAAAGAAAGCACATCCAGATTGTGCGATTACATTATCAGTCGGAGAAAAATCAAAAGAAATATATAAAGCATGGAAGGAGGCGGGAGCAGACCGCTATCTGCTCCGCCATGAAACGGCCAATACATCACATTATCACATGCTCCATCCAGAAAGTATGCATCTTTCTAATCGCAAACAATGCCTTTATGATTTAAAGGAACTTGGCTATCAGGTGGGTGCCGGATTTATGGTGGGATCCCCGGGACAGACATGGGAACATTTGGCAGAAGATTTAGTCTTTTTGCAGGAATTACAACCACAGATGGTTGGCATTGGCCCGTTTATTCCACATCATGATACAAAGTTTGCAAAAGAAGAAGCAGGAAGCGTAGATTTAACATTAAAATTATTATCGGTACTTCGATTGTTATTACCGAAAGTATTACTTCCGGCAACAACAGCACTTGGAACGTTAGATCCATTAGGAAGAGAAAAAGGTCTTAGTGCAGGAGCGAACGTAGTAATGCCAAATCTTTCTCCAGTAGAAAATCGAAAGCAGTATGAGCTTTATGATAACAAGATATGTACAGGAGATGAGGCAGCTAAATGTAAAAACTGTCTGTCTGCCCGAGTGCGTTCTGCTGGGTACGAACTGGTTGAGGACAGAGGCGATTATATCGGTTAGATCATCCAGCCGCTTCATGATTAATATTGGTTACTAGAGCATGTTTGAAGAATGATAGAAATGTATCAGTAATTAATATTATAATGGAAGCAAGCAGGGCGAATTCGTGATACTATATAAAAAACGAATTTTATTTGCAATTATAAATTTATAATTGCAATAAGTAGAAAAAGAAAGGGGAGCATGATGAAATATTGTTTTGGAGTGGATGTTGGAGGAACAACTGTAAAACTTGGTCTTTTCACAGTAGAAGGAGAACTTCTTGATAAATGGGAGATTAAGACTTACACAGAAAACGAAGGAGAACGTATTCTGCCAGATGTTGCAGAGGCAATTAAGGGAAAAATTGCTGAAAAACTTCTTAAAGCCGAAGAAATCTGTGGCATTGGTGTAGGAGTGCCGGCACCTGTAGATAAAAACGGAGCCATTGAACGTGCCGCAAATGTCGGCTGGATGGCAAAAGAAATCAAAAAAGAATTGGAAGAACTCACAGGTTTCCCATGTGTTATTGGAAATGATGCCAACGTAGCAGCTCTTGGTGAGATGTGGAAGGGTGCCGGAGAAGGAGAAAAAGACTTGATCATGGTAACACTTGGAACTGGCGTTGGCGGCGGTATCATCATTGATGGTCATGCGGTAGTCGGAGCTCACGGAGCAGGTGGAGAAATCGGACATATCACAGTAAGAGATGATGAGACAGAGGCTTGCGGATGCGGAAGAAAAGGATGCCTTGAACAATATGCTTCTGCAACCGGGCTTGTCCGTCTGGCTAAGAGATATTTTGAGAAAAATACGAAAAACAGTATTTTAACTGGAAAAGAAATCACTGCAAAAGAAGTATTTGATGCAGCAAAAGCAGGAGATGCAGCGGCTTTAGAAATTACGGAAGAATTTGGTGCATATCTTGGACAGGCATTAGTAAATTTAGCAGCAACCGTTGACCCTGCTGTATTCGTCATTGGCGGGGGTGTGTCAAAAGCAGGAGATATTCTTTTAGAGACTGTAAGAAAATATTTCTATGATCATGCATTCTATGGAAATCAGAAAACAAAAATTACACTGGCAACTCTCGGAAACGATGCGGGAATTTATGGTGCAGCAAAACAGGTGCTTTAAATTCTGATTGCTGCAGGCAAAATAAAAAGTACAATACTTTATTAAAAAGAGGATTATAAATTTTAACAACAGAGTTTTATCATGCATATATTCATAGATGCCGATGCCTGTCCGGTAGTCGGCATAGTAGAAAAAATAGCAAAGAAATACAATCTTCCCGTCACCTTATTATGTGATACCAATCATGTTTTGTACTCAGAGTACAGTGAGGTGATTGTTGTCGGAGAAGGGGCAGATGCAGTGGATTATAAATTAATCAGCATCTGTCAGAAGGGAGATATTGTCGTTTCGCAGGATTATGGAGTGGCAGCGATGGCACTTGGAAAGGGTGCGTATGCGATTCATCAGTCAGGCAAGTGGTACACGAATGACAATATTGACCAGATGTTGATGGAGCGGCATCTGAATAAGAAGGCGAGAAGAAGTTCTCATAAAAATCATCTGAAGGGACCGAGAAAACGGACAGAAGAGGACGATGTGAGATTTGCACAATCGTTTGAGCGGCTGATTTTAAGATAAAGAAATCCTGAAAGAATTAGAATCATTAGGAAAGAATGTGAAATAAATTCCCTCTTGTTTTTCTTATCTTATCCCCGTATAATAGCAGAGAAAAACAAGAGAGGATAAGGAAAGTTTATGAATGAATCAAATCAAGTAATTCGTGATGCGAAGAAGCTGGGCCTGCCGAAGATGCTGATTCTTGGTGTGCAGCATATGTTCGCGATGTTTGGTGCTACGATTTTAGTACCGATTCTGGTCAATAGTTATTTTATGGATGCCTGTGGAGAACATCCGACAAGGGGACTTACGGTAGCAGTAACACTGTTTTGTGCAGGATTTGGAACATTATTATTCCATGTATGTGCAAGAATGAAGGTTCCGGCATTCCTCGGTTCTTCTTTTGCGTTCTTGGGTGGATTTTCTACAGTAGCGCATTTGAATACGGGAATCTATGCAGGAATGAGTGCAAATGAAAAGGCTGCTTATGCCTGTGGTGGTGTAGTGGTTGCTGGTCTTTTATATGTAGTAATGTCACTTATTATCTGCTTAGTTGGTATTAAGCGTGTTATGAGATATTTACCACCAGTTGTAACAGGTCCGGTTATCATCTGTATTGGTCTTAGCCTCGCATCTTCTGCGATTTCCAATGCTTCAACAAACTGGTTTTTAGCATTTGTGGCATTGGCAGTAATTATCGCCTTTAATATATGGGGCAAGGGTATGTTTAAAATTATCCCAATCCTTATGGGAGTTGTGATTTCTTATATCGTTGCGCTGATTATGAATGTAGCTGGTTTTACCAATCCAGATGGTTCTGCCATTTTGAATTTCTCATCTGTAGCTTCTTCTGGTTTTGTAGGACTTCCTCCATTCCAGATTTGTAAGTTTGATGTGACGGCAATTCTTGTTATGGCTCCAATAGCAATCGCAACAATGATGGAACACGTTGGAGATATGTCTGCCATTTCTGCAATAGTAAATAAAAACTTTTTAGCAGATCCGGGACTTCACAGAACCCTTCTTGGAGATGGTGTAGCAACTGCATTAGCTGGTTTGATCGGTGGTCCTGCGAATACAACTTATGGGGAAAATACTGGTGTATTAGAGTTAAGTCATGTATATGATCCATTAGTTATCCGTATTGCAGCCTGCCTTGCAATTATTATCAGCTTTATTCCAAAGGTATCTGCGATTATCAGTACGATGCCATCTGCCATTATTGGTGGTGTCAGCTTTATGCTTTACGGTATGATTTCCGCTATCGGAGTTCGTAATGTTGTCGAGAATAAAGTAGACCTCACAAAGTCAAGAAATTTGATTATCACAGGTGTTATCTTTGTGTGTGGACTTGGATTTGGTGATGGATTAACTTTCACAGTAGCAGGAACATCTATCACACTTACTGCATTATCCATTGCGGCCATCGCAGGGATTTTCTTAAACATTATCCTTCCAGGAAATGATTACGAGTTTGATGAAAGTTCTGATTTGTAGGAGAAAATAGACGCTCCAGACTCTCTTCGGGGGCGTCTCTTTGCCTGCGGCAAATTCCTATTTGATTAGTTCATTTCTTTGGCAATAACCAGATTCACTCCAGCTTTTTCATAAATATCTTTTGTATTTTCTGACAGGCCAAAGTCAGTAATGACCATATTCAAGTCATCTAATGATGCGTAACTAGAAATAGAAGTTGTGTTAAACTTCGTATGGTCGATTAACGCAATGGTCTTAGCAGAGGATTTTACACATCTTCGTTTTAAGTCCGCTTCATAGATACTGAAGTCAGTGAGACCATTTTCTACAGAAAAACCACGGGCAGATACAAATGCGATATCTGTATGAATTTTTTTCAATAAATCTTCCCCGAGTAATCCTTCGATAGAGGAGGATACGGAAGTTACGATTCCTCCGGTTAAAATAACAGTAATACCGGGAATATCTTTTAATGCCATAGCAAGATTGATTCCATTTGTAATGACAGTAAGTTTGGTAAAACCAGAGAGCTTCATTCCAAGTGTGTAGCAGGTAGAGCTGGCATCTAAGTAAATACACATATGATTTTTTATTAATTTTATCGCTTTATTTGCGATTGCTTCTTTTTCCTTTTGATTCTCCAAAGCCCTTTCATCAAAGAAATATGCTCTCCCCGTTAATTCAATGTTATCAAGGCTTCTATCATTATATACGGCACCGCCATGTGTTTTTGTAATAAGATTTTCCCTATCCATCTGGTTTAGGTCAGTACGGATTGTTGTGGTGGATACATCAAGAAGCTGGCTTAATTCCTTTGTAGTTGCTTTTCTATTCTTATTCAGATAATCCAGAATCTTTTTCTGGCGTTCTAATTGCATCATAGTAGGTTCCTCCCAATATATTGTTGTTTCATTATACCCTGAATCGTGAAATTATTCCAGTGAAAAGAGAGAAAAAGTTAAGATTCGAGGATAAAAACAAGAAAAAAGCTTTGTTTACTTATTTTTACTTATTTTTTCTTGCTTTTAAGCTTGCATTTCCTTTTAAAATGTGTTATATTCATATCATCAAACAAAGCAAAAACAAATGGAGGTTAAACAAATGAAATTTTTTGTGGATACTGCTAATGTAGCAGACATTAAAAAGGCTAATGATCTTGGAGTAATCTGTGGTGTAACAACAAATCCATCCTTAATTGCAAAAGAGGGAAGAGACTTTACAGAAGTAATTAAAGAAATCACTTCTATCGTAGATGGACCAATCAGTGGCGAAGTGAAAGCTACGACAACAGACGCAGAAGGCATGATCAAAGAAGGCCGTGAAATCGCTTCTATCCATCCAAACATGGTTGTTAAAATTCCTATGACAGTAGAAGGATTAAAGGCTGTAAAAGTTCTTTCTAAAGAAGGGATTAAGACAAATGTTACATTAATCTTCTCTGCAAACCAGGCAATCCTTGCTGCTAACGCAGGTGCTACATATGTTTCTCCATTCCTCGGAAGATTAGATGATATCAGCCAGCCAGGAATTGATTTAATCAGACAGATTGCTGAGATCTTTGACATTTATGCATACGATACAGAAATCATCGCAGCTTCTGTAAGAAATCCTATCCATGTAACAGACTGTGCTTTAGCTGGTGCTGATATTGCAACAGTTCCTTACTCTGTAATTGAGCAGATGACAAAACATCCATTAACAGATCAGGGTATTGTAAAATTCCAGGCTGATTACAAAGCTGTTTTTGGCGAATAATACGAACGTAAACATAAAGAAATATAAATAAACAACAACACACATTAAAACCACATAAGTTAACACACACGAATAAACAATAACACACAAAACATATATAAGAATAAAGTTTGGTTTAATAGGCTACAGACAAAGCCATTGTCCTGAATAAATCATAAATATGTCTTATTCGGGACAATGGCTTTGTCTAATGAATTAAATAGTAAAATCGAACAAATTGAGGCCGATTTTTTTATCGTATTTTCTGTCAATTACTCCATCGCTAATCTGAATCTGGATTTCAGCTGTAGCACTGACATAGGCCATACTTAAATGCCCACCAAACACATGTCCATCTTTGTCCCCGGCAGCCATATGAAGATGAAGATATACTTCGCCGTCCTGTCTTGTGACAGTTCCTGTCAAGGAAACAATTTCATAAGCTCCCTCGAAGTGAATAGGGTGGAACTTTTTTTCTACCGTGTCAAAAACACCGGTAGTAAAGTCATTAAGTGCTCCTAATCCGTTAATCTGTGCGAGCTGAATATTTTCTTTTTTCGCTACTTTTTCAATCTGTTCTATAATTTCTTCGCCGGGGTCAAGGCGGAGATAAATGGTATCTTTAAAACGTCTGTAATCCATGTCAAAATCTCCTTTTTAGTTCTGGTTTTATAATAGGTTTAAAAATCTTTTAATAATTTCACAGTTAGAATCAAGTGAGAGCCAGATTAAAAATTTATTTTGGCAGATTTACTATATGATCTATGCTGAAAAATAAAGATTTTCTTAAATTATAGCACTATTTTTCATACATAGAAAGTAGTAAGAGGATGTCATGAATAATATTCCGTTACAGGAAGTGAAAAATAGAATCCATAATAACATATAAACCTATTGACAAAGTAGGAATAAAATTGTACTATGCAGACAATATAACATTTGGAGGATTTTATTATGGCATCAGTAGAACAGAATAAAAAGAAAGAAGATTTAGAGAATTATTTAAAAGAACTCGGTAGTGTTGCGGTAGCTTTCTCCGGAGGAGTAGACTCTACATTTTTACTGAAAGTTGCACATGATACATTAGGAGAAAAATGTATTGCAGTTACCGCAAAATCCTGTTCTTTTCCAGAACGAGAATTAAAAGAAGCAAAAGCTTTCTGTGAAAAAGAAGGTATCCGTCATTTAGTCGTAGAATCCGAAGAATTAGACATTGAAGGCTTCCGACATAATCCAAAGAATCGCTGTTATCTCTGCAAAAAAGAACTCTTCGAAAAAATATGGAAAATAGCAAAAGAGGAGCATGTAGTGGCAATCGCAGAAGGTTCTAACCTTGATGATAACGGCGATTACAGACCAGGCTTACAGGCAGTCGCAGAATTAGGGATTAAAAGTCCATTAAGAGCCAGCAAATTAAATAAAGCTGATATTCGTGCCCTCTCAAAAGATTTAGGACTGCCAACTTGGAACAAACAATCATTTGCCTGCCTTTCCTCGCGTTTTGTATATGGAGAAACTATTTCCGAAGAAAAATTAATAATGGTAGACAAGGCAGAACAGTTACTCCTCGATATGGGATTCCATCAGGTGCGAGTAAGAATCCACGGAACAATCGCACGAATTGAAATCTTGCCAGAAGAATTTCCGAAATTAGTGGAAGAAATCAACCGAAATCTGATTACGAAATCTTTCAAAGAATATGGATTTACTTACGTTACAATGGACTTAACAGGATATAGAACAGGCAGTATGAATGAAACTTTGAATTCTGATTTGTAAGGCTGTGAAACAGACGCCAGAAAAGAGAGCCTTGGTATGCCCCCTTTCAGATAAACAGTTTTATTTTTTTCAACTGTCTACCTAAAAGGGAACATACCAATTTAGCTTCAGGAGTTCGTCTGTTTTGCAGCCTCACAAATCAGAATTTTGTGCTATACTATATTTTAGAAGAGTAATTATAGCAAGTTCAGCAGAAAGGAGAACCGAATGGCAAATATTATCGCAGTTGTCTGGGATTTTGATAAGACTTTAGTTAATGGATATATGGAAGAACCGATTTTTGAACATTATGGAGTGGATTCTTCTGTATTTTGGAGAGAAGTTAATTCTCTGCCGGAAAAATACAGAGTAGAGCAGGGGGTTCGAGTGAATCCTGATACGATTTATCTCAATCATTTTATTCATTATGCCAAAAAGGGAATCTTTAAAGGACTGAATAATGCGATGCTTTATGATTTTGGAAAGAATCTTCATTTTTATGAAGGGGTTCCCGAAATTTTTGAAGAGACGAGAAAGTTAATTGAAGAAGATTCTATTTATCAGGAATATGATATTAAAGTAGAACATTATATCGTAAGTACCGGACTCAGCCAGGTGATAAAAGGCTCTGTAGTTGTACAGTATGTAAAAGGAATCTGGGGCTGCGAATTGATAGAAGAAGAGATAGAAAATGGAGAAAAAATCATAAGTGAGATTGGATATACGATTGATAATACCAGTAAAACGAGAGCTTTGTTTGAAATCAATAAAGGAGTTAACCGCCATGAAGGAGTTGAAGTAAATACGAAGATGCCAGAAGAGCTTAGAAGAGTTCCTTTTCGTAACATGATTTATGTCGCAGACGGACCAAGTGATATTCCAGCCTTTTCTCTTGTCAATAAAAATCAGGGTGCCACCTTTGCCATCTATCCACATGGAGATATGGAAGCCATGCGGCAGGTGGAACAGATGAGGGTGGACGGACGAATTAATATGTATGCAGAAGCTGACTACAGAGAAGGAACAACTGCTTATATGTGGATCTGCCATAAGATTAAGGAATGTGCAGAAAGAATTCGTAAGAGAGAACGCGAAAAAATATCCATTTACGCACAGGCAGGAACACCGAAACATCTTACATAATTACTATTTAATTCATTAAGAAACAACAGACGAAGCCATTGCTCCCAATAAGGCATATTTGTGATTTTAGTCGCGGCGTGTTGAATGTTCGCTTTATTCGCTCGCATCCAACACTTGCTCCGAGACCACAAATATGACTTATTGGGAGCAATGGCTTCTGTGATGTGGCTGGAGAAGATGAATTAAACAGGGGGAGGAGATTTGGGGACAGAAGCTGATGTCTTCTGCTTACTCGAGAATGACTGGGAATATGGAATATGATTTGACCTGCCTATATGTAATAGTAAAATGAAAAAATCGGCATTTAAAATTTGATTTTATAAATATTGCGGAAAATAATATAATAATTGCACCAAATTTACTTGAAATCCAGTGTAGTATCCAATCAGTAATAATAGTTTAGGAATAATCTGTTAGTAGCTTACAATAAAAGATAAACGAATCAAACTGGGATAAAAAATATCTATCTACAATATTTTCAGAGCAAGCAGAAAACTTCTGCCCGCTCACCCAAATCCTCGCAACCACTATCTTAATTCAAACAAAATCCAGCCAAAGACAGCCCGGGAAGAGAACTGATAGCCTATATTTGTGGCCTCGGAGCTACGAGACTGTAGTAAAATGTTAGAAAAGGCCGACATTAAAATTATTGATTTTGACGACTTTGTGTTTTGTACAACTGAGTCAAAATCAATAACTTTTAATGTCGGCCTTTTCATAGAAGACGATTTCTCGTAGCGACTAAAGACACAAATATAGGGTATCGGTTCTCTTCCTGGGCGTCTCTCTCTTAATGAATTAAATAGTAACCTCAACTATTGCAGTTTTTTTTATCCTGTGATAGAATAGTAAAGATTAGGTCATAATTTATGACTATGGGAAGGATGTGCCCGAGACTTCTGAAAAGAGCATTGGAGGAAACAGTGCTTTTTTCAGTGGTTTCGGAAACCTTCCCTCATTAGATAAATATATTTTTTCAGGAGGTTTAAGTAATGGTAAAACAGTTTTCTATGGAACTGGCAGGAAGAACACTGACAGTTGAAATCGGAAAAGTGGCAGCGCAGGCCAATGGTGCCGCACTTATGCGCTATGGTGATACAGTGGTTTTATCCACAGCAACAGCTTCAGAGAAGCCAAGAGAAGGAATTGATTTCTTCCCTCTTAGTGTTGAATTTGAGGAGAAGATGTACGCAGTAGGTAAGATTCCTGGAGGATTTAATAAGAGAGAGGGTAAGGCATCTGAACATGCAGTTCTTACATCCCGTGTTATTGACCGTCCAATGCGTCCATTATTCCCTAAAGATTACAGAAATGATGTAACTCTGAATAACTTAGTTATGGCAGTAGACCCTGATTGTTCTCCAGAAGTAACAGCAATGCTTGGCGCTTCTGTTGCAACATCTATTTCTGATATTCCATTTGATGGTCCTATCGCCGGAACAAGAATCGGTCTTATTGATGGAGAGTTTATCATAAACCCTACAGCAGACCAGCAGTTAGTTTCTGATCTTGCACTTACAGTTGCTTCTACAGCAGAGAAAGTAATCATGATTGAAGCTGGTGCGAATGAAGTTCCAGAAGATAAGATGATTGAAGCTATCTTCAAGGCACATGAAGTAAATAAGGAAGTAATTAAGTTTATCGATCGTATCGTAGAAGAATGCGGAAAAGAGAAACATGAATACGAACATGTAGACACTCCAGAAGATTTATGGAATGATATGGTAGATTTCATCACTCCAGAAGCTATGGAAGAGGCAGTATTTACAGATGTAAAGCAGGTTCGTGAGGAGAATATCCGTCAGATTAAAGAGAAGTTAGAAGAACGTTACGCAGAAGAACACGAAGACTGGCTTCCATTAATTGATGATGCAGTATACAAGTTCCAGAAAAAGACGGTTCGTAAGATGATCTTAAAAGACCATAAGCGTCCAGATGGCCGTGCTATTAACGAGATTCGTCCATTAGCTGCAGAGATTGATCTTTTACCTAGAGTACATGGTTCCGGTATGTTTACTCGTGGACAGACTCAGATCATGACAATTACAACTTTAGCTCCATTATCTGAAGCACAGAAGATTGATGGCCTTGATGCAAATGTAACTTCTAAGAGATATATGCATCACTACAATTTCCCAAGCTACTCCGTAGGTGAGACAAAGCCTAGCCGTGGCCCGGGACGTCGTGAGATCGGTCATGGTGCATTAGCAGAGAGAGCTTTAGTTCCAGTACTTCCAAGTGAGGACGAGTTCCCATATGCAATTCGTACTGTTTCTGAAACATTAGAATCTAACGGTTCTACTTCTCAGGCAAGTATCTGTGCATCTACTTTATCTTTAATGGCAGCAGGTGTACCTATTAAGAAACCAGTTGCAGGTATTTCTACAGGTCTTGTAACAGGAGACAGCGATGATGATTACATCGTATTAACAGATATTCAGGGCCTTGAGGATTTCTTCGGAGACATGGACTTTAAGGTTGCCGGTACACATGATGGTATTACAGCAATTCAGATGGATATCAAGATTCACGGTTTAACACCAGATATTATCCGTGAGGCAATTTCTCGTACAAAAGAAGCTCGTGAACATATCCTTACTGATGTTATGGAACCAGTAATCTCTACACCGAGAGACCACGTTGGAGAATATGCTCCAAAGATTATGCAGATGCATGTAGATCCAGATAAGATCAGCGAGATTATCGGAAAACAGGGAAAGACAATCAACGCAATCATTGATGAGACAGGCGTTAAGATTGATATTAATGATGAGGGAAGAGTAGATATCTGTGGTGTAGATCAGGTAATGATCGACAGAGCAATGGAAATCATTCGTCTTATCGTAGAACCTGTAGAAGCAGGCAAGATTTATGAGGGAGAAGTTGTTCGTATTATGAACTTCGGTGCATTTGTACAGTTAGCTCCAAATAAGGATGGCCTGATTCACATTTCTAAACTTTCTAAAGAAAGAGTAGAGAAAGTAGAAGATGTTGTTAATATCGGTGATAAAGTAAAAGTAAAAGTTCTTGAAATTGATAAGATGGGAAGAATTAATCTGGCACTTCGCGAGATTATCAAATAAATTATTTTTACGAGGGGGCAGTGAGGTTGGAGTTCCTTTTAGAACAAATCAGCCAGATTACGCATGGTGTTGTACTGAATAGGATAAAGCCAAAGATATTAAGTGAGGGAGCAGAGTATCCCATTCTTACGATTAGTCAGTTAATTGACGAGGAAAATGGAGTGTGGGATTATGAAGTTCCTACGGCTTTGGTTGATAAAAAAAAGGTGAAGAATTTAAATCTGGCAAAAGAGCATAGCATCGTAATCGGACTGACCTCCTTCCATCGTGCTGCCGTACTGGAGAAACAGCATGAGGGCAAGATTATCCCATCCAATTTTGTTTCGATAGAATTTCAGAATGGGATAATGGATCCCTATTACTTTGCATGGTATTTTAATGAACATCCAGAGATAAAAAGGCAACGGATGATTGCCATTCAGGGAAACTCTTCAGTTAAGGTATTATCTGTACACATGATTCGTCAATTGATGATTGAGTGTCCGAATTTATCAACGCAGATGTCAATTGGTAAGCTGTACTATTATCAGAAGCGGAAAAAAGTACTTCTTATGGAAAAGATGCGTTTAGAAGAGGCAGTTCTGACAGAAGAAATGATGCACCATTTAGAAAAATTATAAAAGGGGAAACGGATGGACGAAAAACAGTTACAATATGAATTTTTGTCAATTTTAAGTGAGAGTCATCCGGGTCTGACATTTGAGGAATACAGAGATAGTTGTGTGTTCCTCTTATTTTATCAGTATCTTTGTTTAAAACATGGTGACTCACTAGAAGAGGCTTATAAGCCGGGTGAATTAGTGAAGATGGCAATACGTGGAAAGCTTCAGGTAGCTTCCTTTTTAAAATTTATGGAATCCGCTTCCTCTTTTTTGCATCTTTTGAATAAAGATTTTCAGCTTACAGAATTTTCATTTTATAAAAGCCTTGAAAGAGTACATTCTTTAGAAAAACAAAAAAGTTATGCAAGATTTTTTCGTAAATTTCTAAAAAAAATTGATGGCTGGGATTGTAAAGAAGAATTGCTCAGGCAGTATCCAAAACTATTTATTTTGCTGATTGCAGAATTTGCAAAGTTAAAAAAAGATACCTATATATCGGAAGAACTAAGCGAACTGTATCATAAGTTTTTTTGCAGGCGATTTCATAAGAAAAAAGGAAAATGTAAAGTTTTATTTCCAGAATTTCAGTATGGTATTTTGGCATCTTCCATTATAAGTACAGAAAAAAATATAGAGATTTATGGCTATACAAAGGAACAGGAATATATTGATATTTTTACGATTGTATGTTATATGAGAGGAATTCCATTAGATTCCCTACATCTTTTCATGAAAAAGGACTGGAGAGCAATCAGAGATTTGCCAGATGGAGCAGATAATATCCTTATTTTTATGCCAGAAGGTGTAGAAGCAGGAGAATATATAGCTTCACCAAAACTTTCTCTTGGAAAAGAACAGTTTTATGCTGGAACGAAGGGGGAATTTCCATTTTTACTGACAGCAATTTCTTGTTTAAAAGAGAATGGATTTTTGGCGGCAGTTTTTCCTGGTGCGATGCTTTACCGGGAAGGAAGAGAAGCGCAGATTCGTAAGTATCTTGTGGAAGAATTGAATTGTCTTGATACAATAATGCTGCTTCCGGATTCCATATTTCACTCTATAGGGCAGGCCGAGGCAATTTTATTTTTCCAGATGAATCGAGAACGAAAAGATATCTTGTTTTTTGACTGCTCGGAGATAGAAAGTCTTGATAAGGAACAGATAGATACTATAGATCAGCTTTGGAGTGAGAGAAAGACAATTCCTGGATTGTGTGCCTGTGTGGAGAGGGATGAGATAGAAAAAAATGAATATAATCTTAATCTTCCCCGTTACATTACAAAAGTTGTGAAGGAAACAGCAATTGATATGGAAAAAGGTAAGGCACGAATCAGGGAAATTGAGCAGGAATTGCAGGAAATTGAAAACCGCATCGCAATTTATCGTAGAGAGTTAGGATTGTAAATCGGAAAGCAGACAGGGAGGAACACCATGCGAAAAAAGAAGAGGATACCTGTTAGTATCATGCTGTTAGTATTCTTATTTCTTCTGACAGGATGCACATTAGGGGGCACTAAGCAAGAGGCAGAGACAAAGGTAGATTATTATATCGGCGTGATAGATGATAATGCACCATATTATTACGAAGAAGATGGACTGCCAAAAGGATACTATGCAGATTTTGTTGCAGCAATGGCAAAAGAAGAACCATTTACTTATAAATTTGTTCCTGTAGATGCATCTTCTTATAATGAAAATCTTTCTAAGAAGTCTATAGATGGCTTTATCGGAGCGACAAATGCATCCTCAGGTAAGAATATTTTGGCAAGTAAGTCATTCTACACATCTAATATTTGTGTTTTAGCGCCAAAAAGTTCTAACATTTCGACTTTAAAACAAATAAAAGATAACAGTATTGCAGCACCTGCCGATACAGAAGAGGAAGTATTTGCGAAATATCTTGCAAATCGTTATAAGGGGCGGGCAGTTCCATTTTTGTCTGTAAAAGAAGCACTTTCAGATATTGAGGCTGGTAATACACAGATACTCGTTGCAGATAAGGAATATTATAAGCAGCACAAAGAAACATTTAAAAGTTGGAAGGTTCTTAAAACAAGCCATCGTTTTCAAAATGAACATCGGCTTTTTATGCAAAAAGATGGAAAGCTGCAGGAGATTTATTCTAAAGGAATAAAAGCTTTAGAGACAAACGGAAGTCTAGAGCATTTTTCAAACACGCTCTAAAGAATATTTTCACACAGGATTAAAAATAGATAAAACACCCAGGAATTATTAAAAAAGGATATAATTCTTAGGTGTTTTTTCTTTCAAAATGAGCATGCTAAAGGGAAAGCTGCTTTCGGAAAAATCGTTTTATAAGATTAGAGCGTGTTTGAAACATGCTACAGGTGTAAAAGATTTCGGAAGCACATGAAAATATAAAGGAGGATGCTCATGAATACGCAATTAGAAAGTTTACTAGAACTTGGAGAAGTATTACTGGAGAATAACGGGACGGGGCATCATATTTTATTTTTATCTGTTATCGGTGAGATAGAAGGGCATCATTTATCATCAGACAGAATAAAGACGACAAAATATGAACATTTATTACCGCTTCTTACCCAAGTACAGGATAATCAGGAGATAGATGGATTATTTCTCCTGATTAATACGGTGGGAGGCGATTGTTCCTGTGGCCTTGCGGCAGCAGAAATGATTGCATCTATCAAAAAACCGACGGTTTCTCTTGTGATTGGAGATAGTCATTCTATTGGAGTACCTCTTTCAGTAGCGGCAGATCGAACATTTATTGCACCGACGGCAACGATGATTCTGCATCCAGTACGACTGAATGGTACGATTATTGGTGCGCCGCAGACATTTGAATACTTTCGGCTGATACAGGATAGGATTGTTACATTTGTAGAAGCACATACAGGAGTTGCGAAAAGCAGGCTGGAAAGAATGATGATACGTCAGGGGATGATGGTAAAAGATTTAGGAACAATTCTTGTAGGAAAAATGGCGGTGGAAGAAGGAATTATTGATGAAGTTGGTGGTGTTTCTGAAGCGCTTTTCTGGCTGCATCAGGAGATTGAAAGAAGCAGGAAGAAAAGACAGGAGAAAAAATGATAGAAGAAAAAATGTGTTATTTATTTTAAGAACGCATCTTTTTTTCTGACGGTATTTGTGATATGATGATAAAGATATCAAACTTAGAAAATAAAGGTGTTATGTATGGCAAGTAATAAAACAAACGAGAATAAGATAAAACGAAAAACAACAAAGAAAGTCACAACAAAGAATAATGTGACCAGAAAAACTACAGCGAAAAATCATACTTCGGGAACCAGAAAAAACGCATCCCAAAAGGCAGAAGGAATTCCGATGAGCAGTGAGATTACGTTGGTTGTTGCTTTTGGTCTGGTCGTTCTTATGATGTTTAGTAATTTTGGACATTGTGGATTGATTGGAAAATGGCTGGCCAGCTTCTTTTTTGGTATTTTTGGCTGTGCCCAGTTTGTTATGCCGGTATTTTTCTTCCTTGGTATAACAATTTTGGTTGCCAATGATTACAGTACGTTGGCAATGAAGAAGTGTGGTGCAGGATTTGTCATTTTGATGGAAGTATCGGCCGTATCGCAGTTGTTATATAAAGATACGACAGTGACAGTGCATGATTTATTTTCTGTGGCGATTAATAATCATGCAACAGGAGGAATTATCGGGGGCGGAGTTGCGCTTTTATTAAGAGAGGGATTTGGAACAGCAGGAGCGATGGTTGTTCTTATCTGTGTATTTTTGCTCGCATGTATTTTGCTGACACAAAGATCTTTTGTTTCTTTCTTTAAAAAGATGGTTAAGAATGTGCGGGCTTCAAAAGAAGAGTGGGAAAAGGCTGCCGAGAAACGGCGTTTAGAAAGAGAAGCGGCAGCAGCAGAAGACAGATTGATCAATTTAGAAGAGGAAGAGGAATCTTCAGATAAGGCGACTTCATTTTTGAAGATGAAGAGTGGCTATAAGAAGACTTCGGATAAGAAAAGAGCAAAACAATGCGAAGAAAAGGTGAAAGAACTAGAAGAAAAGAAGGAGAAAAAGAACCCGAAAAAGCAGCCATCTACGTCAGCAGAACAAGAGAAAACAATAAAAAATATAAAGGTGAATGTTCCGGTGTTTACTTCCTCTGATGAGGTGAAAAGAAAGGATTGTGTAAGGGAACTTCATCCGCAGATTTATCCATTCACAGAAGAGGATGGGAAGACAGAACCATTTAAAGGTAAGTTAGATTTCAGTGCGTTTACATTCCCAGAGGAAAATACCTCATTAATTTCAGAACAGGCACAAGAGAGTACTTTAGAAGTGCAAGAAGAAAGCTATGCCCCACCATATAAAGAAAAGGGAGCATTCCATACTTCACTGCCAGAAGAAATCCGAATCAATGAAGATTTGGGCAGTTTGATAGAAGAAGTTTCTGAAAGTATTGTATCTGAGGCAGAAGCCATTTCGGAAGAAAATGTTTATCCGGATGCGGCTGATCAGGCGATTGAACAGAAAGAAGTCCCTGAAATAGAAGCAGTAAAGGATATGAAGGAAAAACAGGAAGAAAATGAGGAGAGCAGAATCTGGAAAAATCGGGCTGAGATAAAGCAAAGAGATACAGAAGCAAAAGATAATGCTTCGGAAGTTAACGATAGGGATATTGCCATTCAAGAAAAGCAAATGGCAAGGCAAGATACCATTAAGAAAGAAACAGCTCAGGAAGTATCATCTGTAGAAAGCAAAGAAGTAGTTCCAGATAGAAAGAAAGCAGAAGGAAAAGATTACCTGTTTCCTCCCGCAAGTCTTCTTATAAAAGAAGAACAGGGACACTCCTCTGGCCAGCAGCAGTATTTACAGGAAACAGCGCAGAAACTGTATGAGACATTAAAAAGTTTTGGAGTGAATGTGACAATTACAGATATAAGCTGTGGCCCTTCTGTTACGAGATATGAGATGTTCCCGGAACAGGGAACAAAGGTAAGTAAGATTCTTTCTCTGACAGACGATATTAAGCTGAATCTTGCAGCATCTGATATCCGAATCGAGGCACCGATTCCGGGAAAGGCAGCAATTGGAATTGAGATTCCGAATAAACATAATCAGACCGTACATTTTAGGGATTTGATAGAAAGTCAGACATTTAAAACATTTAAATCCAAATTGGCTTTTGCAGTTGGAAAAGATATTGGAGGAAAGACCGTAGTAACAGATCTTGCCAAGATGCCACATTTATTAATTGCAGGAGCGACAGGATCTGGTAAGTCAGTGTGTATCAATACTTTGATTATGAGCATTTTATATAAGGCAGCACCGGAAGAAGTCAAGCTTATCATGATTGATCCTAAGATGGTAGAATTAAGTATTTACAATGGAATTCCACATCTGCTTATTCCAGTTGTTACTGATCCGAAAAAGGCATCAGGAGCATTAAACTGGGCTGTAGCAGAAATGACAAATCGTTATAAGAAGTTTACAGAAACTGGTGTTCGTAATATTGAAGGTTACAATAAAAAGGTAAGGGAACTTCAGAAATCTGGAGAGATTGATCCAGAAACTATAAAAAAAATGCCACAGATTGTCATTATTATCGATGAGCTTGCAGATCTTATGATGGTGGCTCCTGGAGAAGTAGAAGATGCTATTGTAAGATTATCACAGCTTGCAAGAGCAGCAGGAATTCATCTGGTTATTGCAACACAACGTCCATCGGTTAATGTTATCACGGGGCTTATTAAGGCAAATGTACCATCAAGAATTGCATTCTCTGTTTCTTCTGGTGTAGATAGCCGTACAATTATTGATATGAATGGAGCCGAAAAGCTTCTTGGTAAGGGAGATATGCTCTTTTATCCGGCAGGATACTCTAAACCGGTGCGTGTGCAGGGGGCTTTTATTTCCGATAATGAGATTAGCGATGTGGTTACATTTTTAAAAGAAAATGAAGATGTGGCAGTATACGATACAGAAGTAACTGAAAAAATTGAAAATAAATTAAAGAGCAGTGCGGTTTCTCAGGAAAGAGATGAATATTTTGAAGCAGCAGCCCGCTTTGTTATTGAAAAAGACAAGGCTTCCATTGGAATGCTGCAGCGAATGTTTAAGATTGGATTTAATCGAGCAGCAAGAATAGTGGATCAGCTTTCGGATGCAGGAATCGTGGGTCCGGAAGAAGGAACAAAGCCGCGGAAAGTATTAATGTCTTCAGAACAGTTAGAATCCTATTTTGAGGAATATTTATAAAAATTGCAAAGAATTTGTAAAGAACTGGCGGCAGGACTTTACGAAATGAAAAATTTGTTGTATTATTAAATATCTTGTGGCTATTTAAAGTGAAGATAAATATCGTTAATGTGTTTACTTTTTGATTTTAAATAGGTACAATATCTATGTATAAATACATAATAAATGAAGAAAAGAGGAGATACTATGTCTTTAAGAATTGATGGAAAAAAGATATCTTCCGATATTAAAGAGGAATTAAAAGAACAGGTAAAGCTGTTAAAAGAAGAAGGCATTTCTGTATGTTTAGCTGTAATTCAGGTAGGAAGTGATCCTGCATCAAGCGTATATGTGAATAATAAAAAGAAAGCATGTGCGTATATTGGAATTGAGTCACAGGCTTATGAGCTTCCAGAAGAGACAACACAGGAAGAACTGCTTAGTTTAATTAGCCGTCTGAATAAGGATGATCATGTGAATGGTATTCTTGTACAGCTTCCAGTGCCTGCACATATGGACGAGAAAGAGATTATTCAGGCAATCTCTCCAGCAAAGGATGTTGATGGATTCCATCCACAGAGTGTAGGTGCTTTATCTACAGGAGAGCCAGGCTTTGTATCTTGTACTCCAGCAGGAATTATCCAGTTATTAAAACGTTCCGGCATCTCTATTGATGGAAAAGACTGCGTTGTTGTTGGGCGCAGCAATATCGTTGGTAAACCGATGTCCATGCTTCTTTTAAGAGAGAATGGAACGGTAACAATCTGCCATTCTCATACAAAAAATTTAAAAGAAGTATGCCAGAGAGCAGATATTTTAGTAGCTGCGATTGGAAAGCCAAAATTCTTTGATGACAGCTATGTAAAAGATGGGGCTGTCGTAATTGATGTAGGAATCCACAGAAATGAAGAGAATAAACTTTGTGGTGATGTTGATTATGATAAGGTAGTAGATAAAGTTTCTGCGATTACTCCTGTTCCAGGAGGAGTAGGCCCGATGACAATCGCCATGTTAATGAATAACTGCGTAGAAGCAGCGTTAAGGATGAATAACCGATGAAAAATGTATTATTTGTATCACTAGGATGCGACAAGAACCTCGTAGATAGTGAAAAGATGCTTGGACTTTTAAATGAAGCGGGATACCGTGTGGCACAGGAAGAGTCCGAGGCAGATGCGATTGTAGTAAATACTTGCTGTTTTATTCATGATGCGAAAGAAGAGAGTGTAGAAACGATTCTCGAGATGGCAGAATGGAAGAAAAAGGGCAGACTCAAGGCACTTATTGTAACAGGATGTATGGCACAGCGGTATCAGGATGAGATTCAGCAGGAGATTCCAGAAGTGGATGCAGTAATTGGAACAACGGGATATACAGAGATTGTTCCGATTCTTGATGAGATTCTTGCTGAGGCAGAGGCATCACAGAAAGAAGCTGCAGTAGAAGAACCCAAGGAGAAGTCCTTTGTAAACTGTTGTCCTTCTATTGATTTGCTTCCTGCTTCCTTAGCAGATAAACGTGTAGTAACAACTGGTGGATATACTGCTTATTTAAAAATTGCAGAAGGATGTAATAAGCGCTGTACATACTGTATCATTCCATATATTCGGGGACATTATCGTAGTTTCCCAATGGAAGATCTGTTAGAGGAAGCAAGAAAGCTTGCTGAGGGCGGGGTAAAGGAATTAATTCTTATTGCCCAGGAAACAACGGTTTATGGTATGGACTGTTATGGAAGAAAGGCACTGCCAGAACTTTTAACAAAACTTTGTGAAATCGAAGGAATTGAATGGATTCGTATTTTGTACTGTTATCCGGAAGAAATTACGGATGAATTGATTGCTGTAATGAAGAAAGAGAAGAAGATTTGTCATTATCTTGATATTCCAATTCAGCATAGTGAGGATACGATATTAAAGCGTATGGGCCGCCGCACCAATAGAGCAGAATTAGTTTCTCTTGTAGAGAAGTTAAGGAAAGAAATACCGGACATTGTTCTTCGTACAACTTTAATTACTGGTTTTCCTGGTGAGACCGAAGAAGAATTCAAAAATATGGTGGACTTTGTAGACAGTATGGAATTTGACCGACTTGGTGTATTCCCATACTCAGCAGAAGAAGGAACAAAAGCTGCAGAGATGGACGGTCAGATTACAGAAGAAGTAAAGGAAAGCCGCCGGGATGAGATTATGGCATTACAGCAGGAGATTTCTGCTGATAAAGCTGCAAGTCGAATTGATGATGAAATGTCCGTTTTAATAGAGGGTTACTTATATGAAGACGATATCTATATTGGAAGAACTTATATGGATGCGCCGAAGGTAGACGGAAATGTATTTGTCCGGGCGGAGGAAGAATTGATTTCCGGTGATATCGTTCCTGTTCGCATTACGGGAGCAAATGAATATGATTTGATGGGAGATGTTATTTATGCCGATGAATTTACCGAATAAGCTTACAATTGTAAGAATCATTATGATTCCATTTTTTGTATTTTTCCTGTTAACAGATTTCGTTGCAGGTTCTAAATGGATCGCTACAGTACTGTTCTGTGCAGCTAGTATTACAGACTTTTTAGATGGACATATTGCAAGAAAGTATAATCTTGTAACAAATTTCGGAAAGTTTATGGATCCACTTGCAGATAAAATGCTTGTTTCTTCTGCGTTTATCTGTCTTGTAGCACAGAATAAGATCGCTGCATGGATTGTTATTGTTATTATTGCAAGAGAGTTTGTTATTAGTGGATTCCGTTTAGTAGCCAGCGATAGCGGTGTTGTTATTGCAGCAAGTTATTGGGGCAAGTTCAAAACAAATTTCCAGATGTTTGCAATTATTTTACTGATGCTTAATCTCGGAGAAAACTTCCCTGCATATGCTGGAGGAATACATATCGCTGAGCAGATTCTTATATATATTGCATTAATTCTTACGATTGTTTCTTTAGTAGATTATCTTGCAAAGAACATTGATGTGTTAAAAGAGGGAGGCAATGAAAAATAATGAGTTCCGATCGGATTATGGCAGAAGAACCAATTGAAAAGAAAATTACACGGATTTTGATTCACAGGAAGATGACAGTAACTGCTGCCGAATCCTGCACAGGCGGTCTTGTAGCAGGCACGCTTGTAAATGCCGACGGAATTTCAGAAGTTTTTAAGGAAAGTTATGTTACTTACTCTAATGAAGCTAAGCATAAGCTGCTTGGTGTAAAAAAGGAGACTCTTGAGAAATATGGTGCTGTCTCAAGACAGACAGCGGCAGAGATGGCTGAAGGTGCAGTAAGAGCAGCGGGAGCGGATGCCTCTGTTGTTACAACAGGAGTTGCAGGTCCAGGAGGGGGAACAGAAGAAAAACCGGTAGGGCTGGTTTATATTGGATGTTGTGTAAAGGGACGTACGATAGTGAAGCGCTGTTTTTACGGCGGGAATCGTCAGGGGGTTCGTCACAGCGCAGTAAAAGAAGCGTTGGAGATTCTATATTGCCAGCTTCTCGCAGATAAGTATTAGAGCGTGTTTGAAAAATCATTCCTGCAATCTGCACGCCCCAATTTGCGGGAAATTTTGCCTTCATTCAGTTGACGTAGCCCACTACGCCGCCCTCATTCAGGCGAATTTCCCACAAATTGTAACGCACATCTTGCAGAAAGCATTTTTCAAACACGCTCTAGAGTATTTTTTTATACATTTTAAAGTATGTTTAAAAAATCAAAAGAAAGAAAACGTATAAGATGTATTTTACTGTCAGATAAGGATACATTTTGTACGTTTTTTTGTTTATGGACTTGATTTTTTGCGCTATATGATATAGTCTATATAACACAGAAGATATCTTAAAAGAATGGGATGATAAATATGAGAATAAAACTTGATTTTAACAGCCCGGAGGCAATCTACATACAGCTTCGCAATCAGATTGTCATGCAGATCGCGCAGGAACAGCTCCATGAGGGGGATTCCCTTCCTTCTGTGCGTGGCTTAGCAGGAGAACTTGGTGTGAATATGCATACGGTGAATAAGGCATACGCCATGCTGCGCCAAGAAGGCTATCTGAAGCTTGATCGAAGAAAGGGAGCAGTCATTTCTGTACAGATTAGTGACAAATCAGAAGAGATGATGAAGGTGAATGGATACATGCAGATGATTGTAGCACAGGCAATCTGCAAAGAGATTACAAAAGATGAGATGAAACAGTTAGTAGAGGAAATGTATGACACATTTCTTATGATAGAAGAGGAAGAATAGAAAGCGAGGATAGGAATGAGAACAGAATATAATAACTATGCTTCCCAGGCATTGGAGAAAGCAGCGCAAGATGCAGCTTCATGCCACCAGAAATATATAGGAACCGAACATCTTATTCTGGGACTTTTAGCACAGCCAGATTCTCTTTCTGGACGAGTACTTTATGAGAATGGTCTTAACTATGAGAATTTTTTAGAGGCAGTATTGGGAGAATCAGCAGCATTAGGAGATAATGCGAATCAGACGTTTCTCGGATACAGTCCTAAAGCAGAACATGTTCTTTTGACAAGCGAAGAAGAAGCAATTCGCATGCATGCACAGCAGATAGGGACAGAACATATTTTACTTGCGATCATCAAAGAAAAAGATTGTATTGCGCTTCGTTTGATGAAAGGCATGAATATTAATCTAAAGAAAATTTATGTAGATGTTTTAGTTGCGACAGGGGTAGATTCAACGAGAGCACAGAAAGAATTCCAGTCACTTACTGCACCAAAGAAGGCGAAAAAAAAGAATTCTATGGTCGCAGCATATTGTGTGGATCTGACAGAGAGGGTAAAAGAAGGGAAGTTAGATCCGATTGTTGGAAGAAGCCAGGAAATTGAGCGAATGATTCAGATTTTAAGCCGCCGTACAAAGAATAGTCCCTGTCTTGTCGGTGAGCCGGGAGTCGGAAAAACAGCAATCGTAGAGGGGCTTGCACAGTGGATCGTGCGTGGAGAAGTGCCAGAAATGCTTTGGGACAAAAAGGTAATGACATTAGATCTTCCAGGAATGATTGCAGGTTCTAAATACAGAGGAGAATTTGAGGAGAGAATTAAAAAACTCCTTCAAGAAGTGATTTCCAGAGGGGATATTCTTTTATTTGTTGACGAGATTCACACGATGATTGGAGCAGGAGGAGCAGAAGGCGCGATTGATGCTTCTAATATTATGAAGCCATTTCTTGCCAGAGGAGAGATTCAGTTAATCGGTGCGACAACTCGTGAGGAATATCGAAAATATATTGAAAAAGATGCCGCTTTTGAAAGACGTTTTCAGCCAGTTGCCGTAGAAGAGCCAACGAAGGAAGAGGCAGTTGCAATTCTTAATGGCTTAAAGGAAAAGTACGAACAGCATCATCATGTTCATTATACTGCCGGAGCAATTCAGGCAGCCGTAGAATTATCAGAACGATATATCAGTGACCGTTTTCTTCCAGATAAAGCGATTGATGTTATGGATGAGGCTGCTTCTAAAAAGAGAGTCGGCTTATACACAATGTCTGATGAAATGCGGGCATTAGAAGAACAGTTTGATAAATATGGAAAGCGAAAAGAAGAGGCACTTGCGGAGGGCAATCTGCGCAAGGCCAAAATGAATAATACAAAGCAGAAAACAGTACTGGAAAAACTCGAAGAACAAAGAAAAGTCTGGGAGCAGAAAAAAGCAGTCAGCCGTGTTAATGTTACAGAGAATGATGTAGCAGAGGTTGTTTCTTCCTGGACAAAGATTCCGGTAACTCGTATCAGCCAGAGCGAATCACAGCGTCTGCTTGGTCTTGAGGATACGTTAAAGAAAAGAGTAATCGGGCAGGATGAGGCAGTAAAGATGGTTGCAAAAGCAATCAAACGTGGCCGTGTTGGGTTAAAAGATCCGAAAAGGCCAATTGGTTCTTTTATGTTCTTAGGACCAACTGGTGTAGGAAAGACCGAACTTTCCAAAGCACTTGCTGAGGCATTATTTGGCGATGAAAATGCGATGATCCGTGTTGATATGTCCGAGTATATGGAAAAACATAGCGTATCCAAACTCATTGGTTCTCCTCCAGGATATGTGGGATATGAAGAAGGTGGACAGCTTTCCGAGCAGGTACGCCGCCATCCATATAGCGTTATTTTATTTGACGAGATTGAAAAAGCACATGGCGATGTATTTAACATTTTACTTCAGGTACTTGATGATGGACAGATTACCGATTCGAATGGAAGAAAGGCAGACTTCAAAAATACTGTTATCATTATGACTTCCAATGCCGGAGCACAGCGAATCATGGCACCGAAGAATCTTGGTTTTATTACAGAAAGAAGTGCAAAGGAAGATCATGAGCGTATGAAGTCCCATGTAATGGAAGAAGTGAAGCAGATCTTTAAACCAGAATTTATCAACCGTGTGGATGGTATCATGGTATTCCATACATTAGAAAAACCAGAACAGAGGAAGATTGTAGAATTGCTGTTAAAAGAACTTTCTGACAGACTTTCAAAAAATCCAGGCTTCACTTTGGAATTCTCTGATAAAGTAGCAGACTATGTCCTTGAAAAAGGATATGATCCACAGTATGGAGCAAGACCGCTTCGTCGTGCTATCCAGAATGAATTGGAAGATTTTCTGGCAGATGAATACCTCGAAGGCCACATTAAAAACAATGACAGAATTCTTCTCGATATTAACGATGGAAAGCCAGTTGTTAAGAAAGCAGAAAAGAAGAAAAAGTAGAAAAATACAACAAACACACTCTAGATAATCTGCAATAGAAATTTTGTAAAATAATTTTTAATAATTATGTGTTTTTTGTAGAAAAATTTCCCGTTTTCTTGTATAATAACGGTAACTTGACAGATATAAATACGGAGGATATAACAATGGCTAACGTAAAAGAATTATTAAAAGCAGAAGAGAATGGAAGTTTAAGCTTTGGAGATTATAGTCTCACACAAAAGACAAAGCTTGATGATTTTTCATTTGAGGGCGATACATATAAAGTAAAAACATTTCAGGAGATTACCCGCTTAGAGAAAAATGGCGGTGTTGTATATGAATCTGTACCAGGTTCTGCTGTACATGGTTACAAAGAAACAGAACGCCAGATTGTGTTTGAGACAGAGGCAGCGGATGACTTACAGATTACTCTTGAAGTAGAACCTGAAAAGGAATACAAAGTATATGTTAACGATACTAATATTGGCAAGCTCAAATCCAGTCTCAGCGGAAAAATCAGTTTCAGCATCGAATTAGATGCAGGAGAAACAGCAAAAGTCCAAATAGTAAAATAGATGGTGGACGAATTTTATTCGTTGGGATGACAGACGAACCCTTGCAATGAAATAATCCATTTCTGTGACTTTAGTTGCGGCCTGTTGAATGCTTGCTTTCGCACTCGCATCCAACACTTGCTCCGAGGCCACAGAAATGGATTATTCCATTGTAAGGGTTCTGTCTTTGGCTGTCCGGGGTGAATTAAATTCGTGGAGAGAGGATTTGGGGGCGAAAGCTTTTGACTTCTGTTTATTAAAATTGGAAAGGAATTATCTATGGCAAAATCAAAGGCAAAGACCGTATTTTTTTGCAAAGAATGTGGTTACGAAACACCCAAATGGATGGGACAGTGTCCCGGTTGTCACCAGTGGAATACGATGACAGAGGAGAAGGTAAGTCCGATGTCTAAAGGGACTGGAAAGAGAGGAGATAATCTGCCTCGTCAGGAGCTTACAGGATTATTTGAAGTATCTATGGAAGAGGAAGATCGGTCAAGCTCCGGAATTCCAGAACTTGACCGGGTTCTTGGTGGGGGAATTGTAAAGGGGTCGCTTACGTTAGTAGGTGGTGATCCGGGAATTGGAAAGTCTACTCTACTCCTGCAGATTTGCCGTTATCAGGCAAACAGTGGGAAAAAGGTTGTTTATGTTTCAGGAGAGGAATCTTTAAAACAAATTAAGATGCGTGCACAGAGGCTTGGCGGATTTAAGCAAAATGTTTTTCTTCTTTGCGAGACAGATATTAATGCGGCGGCAGAAGCGGTAAGAGAAGCAAAACCGGATATGGTTGTAGTGGATTCTGTACAGACAATGTACAGCGAAGAAATTACTTCTGCAGCGGGAAGTGTCAGTCAGGTGCGAGAGGTTACTTCTGTGCTGATGCAGCTTGCAAAAGTAGAAGGAATCGCTGTATTTTTAGTTGGTCATGTTACAAAAGAAGGTGTCGTTGCCGGACCAAAAACATTGGAGCATATGGTGGACACCGTTCTTTATTTCGAGGGGGACCAGACGGCAATTTACCGAATCCTTCGAGGCGTAAAGAATCGTTTTGGCTCGACGAATGAGATTGGTGTATTTGAGATGAAAGAGCAGGGACTCGTCGAAGTGGAGAATCCATCCAAAGTAATGCTTGATGGCAGACCGACGGATGCGTCAGGTTCCGTGGTTGTCTGTTCAATGGAGGGAACTAGACCACTGTTAATCGAGATTCAGGCATTAGTCTCTCCGACAAGTTTTAATATGCCAAGACGTACTACGGTTGGAATTGATTTTAACAGAGTAAATCTCTTACTGGCAGTTCTTGAGAAAAAGGCAGGAATGCAGCTTGGAGGCTGCGATGCCTATGTCAATCTTGCCGGAGGAATGAAACTTGGAGAACCGGCAATTGATCTTGGAATCATCTGTGCAGTTGTATCAAGTTATCGCAATCTTCCTGTTCATGAGGGAACATTGATTTTTGGTGAGGTAGGTCTTACTGGAGAAGTTCGTGGTGTCAGTCATGTAGAGCAGAGACTTGCCGAAGCGATTAAGATGGGATTTACCAGATGTATTATGCCAAAAACGAATGCCGAAGTACTTGGAGATAACATTTGTCAGAAGATTCAGGTAATTGGTGTATCTAATGTGAGAGAAGTCATTCAGGTGTTATGATTTTTTGCAATATTTATGAAAAAAGATAGAATCATTGAAAAGGTATTTCGTATATTTTAAGAGTGAGTTAAAAAAATAAAAAGTAATTTCCCGCAAATTGGAAAATATATCTTGTAAAAAGTATTTTTTTAATGTACGAGAATGCTCACGCAAATTAAGATAAAAGTTTTCTATGTAATGCAAAAAAATACAGGGAAGAATTGTAAACGTACGGAGGAACTTTATATTTTTAACTAAAAAGCCTACAATACGATAGGATTTAATCATTGCTTGTATTTTATCAGTATGCTATAATCTCCATATGCATATCTGTTTTAGAAGATGCAGTATAGAAAACGGAGGAATAGAAATGTTTAGTTTTGATTATGTGAAGGATTTTGATCCAGAAGTTGCAAAAGCAATGGAGGACGAGCTTGGAAGACAGAGAAATAATCTGGAGCTGATTGCCTCAGAAAATTTAGTATCCGAAGCAGTAATGGCAGCAATGGGAAGCCACCTTACAAATAAATACGCAGAAGGATATCCAGGAAAACGTTATTATGGTGGATGTCAGTATGTAGACGTTGTAGAGAATCTGGCAATCGAAAGAGCAAAAGAATTATTTGGCTGTGAATATGTTAATATTCAGCCTCATTCCGGCGCACAGGCAAACATGGCAGTATTTTTCACAGTAATGAATCTGGGAGATACTTACATGGGAATGAACCTTGACCATGGCGGACATTTAACACACGGAAGTCCTGTAAATATGTCTGGTAAGAATTATCACTGCGTACCTTATGGTGTAAATGACGAAGGTGTTATCGACTATGATAAAGTAAGAGAAATCGCTTTAGAATGTCATCCAAAGATGATTATTGCCGGTGCAAGTGCATACGCAAGAAAGATTGACTTCAAGAGAATGCGTGAGATCGCAGATGAAGTTGGAGCAGTATTAATGGTAGATATGGCTCATATCGCAGGTTTAGTAGCTGCAGGTCTTCATGAGAGCCCAATCCCATACGCACACGTTACAACAACAACAACTCATAAGACACTTCGTGGACCAAGAGGTGGTATGATTTTATCAAGCGATGAAGTGAATAAGAAATATAACTTCAACAAAGCTATCTTCCCAGGAATCCAGGGTGGTCCTTTAATGCATGTAATCGCAGCGAAAGCTGTATGTTTAAAAGAAGCATTAACACCAGAATTTAAAGAATACCAGAAACAGATTGTAAAGAATGCTTCTGTATTAGCAGATGCATTAATCGAAAGAGGATTTGATATTGTATCTGGCGGAACAGATAACCATCTGATGCTTGTAGACCTTCGTAAGATGGGACTTACAGGAAAAGACATGGAAAAATTATTAGATTCCGTACATATCACATGTAACAAGAATACAGTACCTAATGACCCACAGTCTCCATTCGTAACAAGTGGTCTTCGTCTTGGAACACCTGCTGTTACATCTAGAGGATTAAAAGAAGACGATATGGTACAGATTGCAGAGGCAATTAAGCTTACGATCATCGACCATAAACTGGAAGAGGCAGAAGCAATCGTTAAGTCTCTTACAGAAAAATATCCAATCTATCAGGGGGATAAATTCTAATTGCCGCAGGCAAGGTAGACGTTCCCAAAGAAAGAAAAGACCCTATATCAGTGACTCTATCACTGATATAGGGTCTTTTCTTTCTTTGAGAGCTGACTTTGGATGTTGGAACAAAGTTAGAATTTATTCTATGCCTTCAGTATTCTTCATATGATTTTGATTCCAAAATACGCATTTGGCGAGGATGTGCATATTAAGTAAATGTATCTTCTGATGCAGTGGCATACAGATGAAAAGTACAGATAGCCCCTAATCATTATGCTATGTGTCATAAATGATTGAAAATAAGTGGAAATTGTTAAAGAAAAACATTTTATATAGAAAATTGATCCAATATATGCTATCATAAATATGCTTGTAAAAAACAAGAATTAATGAAAGTATTACATAAAGTTATGAATAAATATTTATAATTCGAAGGGGTAATCAAAATGGAAGCATGGAATATAAGTTATATATATACCGTTATTTTTATGATGCTGATTAATAATATTCTGGTATATGTGCTTAGCAGGACACCGGGATTTGGCAAATCAGAAAGGTGGATTCTGCAATTGCTGATTGCCGTCTGTGTCTGTGATTTATCGGATGTGTTTGGAATACTATTTAAGCAGACTGCAGGGAGGAATGTCCTGTTTATATTAGATGCGGCTTTTATCTTTTCTGTAGCCTCTATATCGTTGTTTTTCCTTTGCTATAGCGAAAATATATATGGCTCGGATATGTTTAAAAAGCGTATACCTTTGATTACGATACATATACCAATTGATGTACTTTGTATAATAATAGTGGCATCTTATCGGACAGAATGGATTTATAAGTATCCACAGATTTTGATGATAGCTAATATTTATAATGCATATTCTGTTTTGCTTAGTTTGTGGAGAATTCATAAAGAAAAAAATGCAGAAAAAAGGAAGGTTTTATGGCAGCCAGTTTTTTACATTGTTCCATTTTTTATTGGGATTTTCCTGCAGTGTTTCTTTAATACAATGCCGTGGGCCAATACTTCTCTTACAATAACGATTTTGCTGATTTTTGTTAATAATCAGCAGCGTCTGTTGCAAAAAAAGACACAGGATGCAGAGGCAGCGGTACGGGCAAAATCGGAGTTTTTATCCCATATGTCTCACGATATACGAACTCCAATTAACGGCATGATGGGAATGCTTGATATTGCACAGGCACATCTTAATAATCCGGAAAAAATGGATTTATGCCTTTCAAAGATGCGTGGGGCAGCCGATCAGCTTTTGTCTCTGATTAATGATGTTCTTGACATGTCAAAAATTGAGACGGGAAGTATTCAGCTTGTGGAAGAGCCGTTTGATATGATAAGACTTTTGAATGGTACGCTGGCAGTTCAGGAGATTATTGCTTCCGAAAAGAGTCTTACGATCGAGCAGGATATAGAAGGAGCGATAGAGCATCCATGCGTCTGTGGCAGTCCGAACTATGTTCGTTCTATTTTAGTAAATATTATAAGTAATGCGATTAAGTATACAAATCCGGGGGGAGATATTTTTGTTTCGGCAAGAGAGTTATCCTGTGATGGAGAATATGTAAAGTTTGAATTTATTGTTTCGGATACAGGAATTGGAATGAGTGAGGAATTCGCAGAACATATTTTTGAGCCATTTACACAGGAACATGCGGAGAATCGCTCTAGTTATCAGGGGACAGGGCTTGGTATGTCTATTGTTAAGAATCTTATTAATAAGATGAAAGGAACCATTACCCTTGAGACAAAGCAGGGAGAGGGAAGTACTTTTACGATCACACTTCCTGTAAAGCTTGATACGGTCTGTTTCGAAGAAACAGAGACAGAAGAGGAAGAAACTTCTATAGAGGGAATGAAGATATTGCTTGTAGAAGATAATGACTTAAATCTTGAAGTGGCACAGTATATTCTTGAAGATGCAGGAGCAGAAATTATAGTTGCCAGGAACGGTTTAGAGTCGGTAGAACTTTTTGAGCAGTCAGAAAGTGATAGTTTTGATGTGATTTTGATGGATGTTATGATGCCGGTTATGGATGGACTTACAGCAACGAAGAGGATTCGAAAGCTGAAAAGAAAGGATGCCAGAACGGTTCCAGTCATTGCTATGACTGCCAATGTATTTAACGAGGATATTATTGCTGCCAAGGAGGCTGGAATGAATGAACACATTGCAAAGCCATTAGACTTTGACAAGCTGATACATACCCTCGCAAAATATTTTTTAAAAATGGATAAAAAATTAATATCCTAATTCTTCTCCTACCATGATAACATGAATTCTATCAGGATAACGTGACATTCTTGTTGTAACGAAAAGGTCACAGATTGAGGATGCAGACATACATTCTCCGCAGATGCCTGTCTTGCTGCATGGATTAGTAAGTCCAAGACGTACACAGTTTGGCGGGCAGGCATCCTGACGGATTCGTTTGTAAGCGGCATCTACAGAAGGAACTAACTTATTCATACCAGTAATAATTACCACATGCTTTGGACCGTAGCAAAGTGCACTGACACGGTTTCCGTTCCCATCAATGTTGACAAGCTGTCCGTCGATGGTAAATGCATTCGTACTCATAAGATAATAATCAGACAGAATTGCCTTTGCGTGAATCTGTCTTTTTTCATCTTCTGTTTTTGCAATACTGCGGTCAATAAAGGTGTAATCTTCAGAATGGTTCTTTATGTAATCGAGCAGACCCACTTCTCCTAAAGTAGCTGAGCCTCCACTTGCAATGACAGAACCCTTTTCAATAATGGATAAAGCTTTTGTTAAAGCTTCCTCTTTTGTAGAACAGTAATAAGCATTAAAGTGTCTGCGCTCCATCTGTTTGATTACATGCTCGGCCTGAATAGCCCATGCTTCCTGCTTTGGTGTCATAGTAAGTAATCCTCCTTTTTGTATACGTTTTTGAGTATATTGTGAGATTATTTGTAGTAATTTTCAGCGATGCAGATTAGATTAAATGTAGATTATCAGTAAAAATACTTGCTGTATAACTGAAAATTACTATAGTTATTGAAAATAGTATATCATTTTTTTGAAAATGAGAAAAGAGAAGAATTTCCGCCAGAGTATTTTTCAAACACGCTCTAAGGTTCACAGAATAAAAAAATTATGTTATAGTAGTTTGCGTTACATAAATACATCCAGAAAGAAGGGAATTCAATGAAAAAGTTAATTATAGCGGAGAAACCGTCTGTGGCAAAAAACATTGCGGATGCCACCGCTTCTTCCCGGCGGAATGGATATTTTGAAGGGCAGAATTATATAATTACTTGGGCATTTGGCCATCTTTTGCAGCTCTATGATGCAAGAGATTATGACCCGGAGATGCGAAGCTGGAAGATTGAGAAGTTTCCCTATATTCCGGAAAAGTTTTTATATAAGATAAAGTCTGATGGAAAGAATAAAGATAAACCGGATAGTGGTGTTGTCCAGCAGATGGATATTATAAAAAGCCTGATGGAAAGATCGGATGTAGAGGGAATTATTTCTGCAACGGATGATGACAGAGAAGGGCAGATCATCGCAGATGAAATTATTAATTACATTTCCCCACAAAAGCCGGTAGAACGAATCTTATTAAATGAGTGGACAGCAGAGGAAGTAAACAGAGGGTTACAGAATTTAAAGCCAAATGAAGAAATGAAATCATTGCAGGACGCAGGTTTTGGCAGGCAGATTGCAGACTGGCTTATTGGAATCAACCTTACTTCAGTTGCTACCTTGAAATACCGTAACCAGAAAAATATCCGTCTGTTGAATGTTGGAAGAGTGCTGATGCCGACACTTAAGATAATCTATGACAGGGATAAAGAAATTGCGGACTTTAAAGTGACAAAATATTATAAATTAAAGGGCATTTTTCAGACGGAAGACAAAAAGAAGTTCGACAGTATTTATTATATAAAAGCTGGGGAAAAGTTCGATAATCCCGAAGAATTAAAAGAGATTCAGGAAAAGATTAAAGATAAAAATGGTGAAGTTGTTTCCAAAAAGATAACAAATAAGAAAGAGTACCCTCCCTATCTTTTTAATCTGTCAGGTCTTCAGGGCTATATAACTTCAAAATATAAAGGGTGGACTTCTGACAGGGTATTAAAGACGGCACAGCAATTGTATGAGAAAAAGTTTATTACTTATCCAAGAACGGCGAGTGTTGTCCTTGACGAAAGCCTCAAGGAAAAAACAGCTAAGGTTTTGAATATCCATAAAAAAAGCTGCCCTTATGAAGAGATGATACAGTTTAAAAGTACAAAGCGTATTTTTGACAGTAAAAAAGTAGAAAGTCACTCAGCGATTATTCCAACCTACATGCAGCCAGGAAGCTTAAATGAGTCAGAACGAATTGTATATGAAGCTGTGAAAAACAGATTTTTAGCACAATTTATGCCAATCGCAGTTGCAGAAGATACAGTACTTCACATAAAAATGCAGAATACAGATATTCCGGGAGAGTTTGTCGCAAAAGGAAAGGTACAGCTTGAAGCAGGCTGGAAATTAATCGAAGGTATTGATGCCAAAGAAACAATTCTTCCAGCAGTGAAAAAGGGAGATGTTCTGCCTCTTATAAAGTCAGAAATTAACGAAGTAGAGCGAAAACCACCAAAACCACATACGGAAAAGACACTTCTTAAAGTTATGGAAACCTGCGGGAAGAAATATGAGGAAAAAGAAGAAGAACAGATGATGATGGCCATTTTGAGTGGATTTAGTATCGGTACACCGGCAACCCGTGCGGAAACCATTAAAAAGTTAAAAGATGCGGGATATATTAAGGCAAAGGGCAAGAGCTTAAGCTGTACAGATTTAGGAAAAATACTTGTAGAAACATTTCCGGCAAGAGAACTTTTTGATCTGGAATATACAGGCCGTCTGGAAAAAACATTGTCAGATATTGAGCGAAAGAAATTTACAAAAGACGATTTTCTCGCAATGATAGAGCAGTTTGTCATTGAATCTGTTGACAAAATAAAGAATGATAAAGTATTCGGCGGGCCTGTTACATTAGAACCTTTGCACACGGAACCTGCCGGTATCTGTCCGGAATGTGGGGCTCCAGTTGTAGAGACAGCAAGGGCATTTGGCTGTTCAGGATGGAAAAAAGGCTGCAAGTTTGCCATCTGGAAAGATGACCGTTTTATTACCTCTCTTGGAAAAAAAGTATCTTACGAGATGGTAAAGATTTTGCTAGAGCATGGAAAGGTAGGCTTCAGAGGCTGCGTAAGTAAACGTGGCAATAAGTTCTCAGCTTATTTTTACTATGAAAAAGATGAAAAGACTGGAAGGTATAACTGGAGGCTTGAATTTATAGATACAAATCCTCCACAGGCTTGAATTTATCCTCTTACAGCAAGAAGACTCCGACCTCTAAGGTGGGAGATTGGGAGATAAATTGCGTCTGCTACCTACTTGATAGAGCATCCTAAATATAGTATAGTATCATTAGTCGCATAATAAAAAATTGAGATACAATAAATTGAGATAATAACGCACATTTAGTATTCTTACTATACTATCATCTTGCGCTTGTGTTCAAGTATCACAGGTGGTTTTCGAGGAAAAGGAAGTGGCATGGTGGCAAACAGAGCATATAAATTCAGAATATACCCGAATGATGAACAGAAGATTTTATTTGCTAAAACTTTTGGCTGTGTGAGAATGGTATACAATCATTCCGTGGGACACACGGGGATAGCTCGCATATGCTTAGCATATAGTGTTATCAAACGAGAACCAAACTTGCCGAGGTTGGGAAGCCCCACCTCTACAGGTGGAGAGGATGTCACAAAGAGATAGTAACATAGATATAAATAGAAAGGAGAGGCTGTTTGCAGCCAGAAAAGAAAATGAAACGATTAGAAAATAGGGAATTATTTCAGGATTTTAACAGAACAATCGCATCTGTATTATTTGAGGAGAACACCTATCCGTGGGAAGTTCTTCCAAAGATTCATGACTTCATTATGGAAGTAGGAATGCTTCTTTCCCAAGATGAGTATGAAGAAGTAAAAGAACATGTGTGGGTAGCAAAATCTGCTATGGTTGCGCCAACAGCGTATATTAATGGCCCGGCAATTATTGGTCCGGATGCAGAGATTCGCCACTGTGCCTTTATCCGTGGCAACGCTATCGTAGGAGAGGGAGCTGTAGTAGGTAATTCTACTGAACTTAAAAATGTTATTTTGTTTGATAAAGTACAGGTTCCTCATTATAATTATGTAGGAGATTCTATTCTCGGTTATAAATCCCATATGGGAGCAGGCTCTATTACTTCTAATGTAAAGTCTGACAAAAAGTTAGTAGAGGTTCATTTAGATGATACAAAGATTGAGACACATATGAAGAAGATTGGAGCAATTCTTGGAGATTATGTAGAAGTTGGTTGTGGTTCTATATTAAATCCAGGAACTATCGTGGGAAGACACAGTAACATATATCCATTATCCAGCGTAAGAGGATATGTTGCTGGCCACTCCATCTATAAAAATAAAAACGAAGTAGTCCAGAAAGAAGAATATTAAGAAAATCAGAGGACATCATGAAAAGAGGAAGAAGAAGTAAATATGTAGTTCTTTTGATAAGTCTGGTATTGATATTTTCTCTTACCGGCTGTAAGGCTTCAAAGAAAAAGGTACTTGAGTCAAGTTATTATAAAGAACTGCAAAAAGAAAATAAAAAGCTGAAAAAACAGAATAAGTCCCTGAAATCAAAAGTAGATGCAGAGAACGACATGACAGAGGATGAGCAAAGAGCCAGTGATTACCTTGAAAAGATATCTCGGGATCATCTTGTAAAACTTGAAGTGGGCTATGCTGACAACATGGATGGCAGTGAATTTATAGAGGGAGAAGCAGTATTTTCTTTAGCAACAACTATTGCGTCAAGAGCAGATAAAACAACAAAATATACGCCAGATGAGGTGAAGGAAAAGTACGGGCCAGGATACGAATATATCCTTTATGATGAAGATAATGCTATTTATGAAATCATGGTATATGGCGGTAATTACATTGTGTTTACTGATTTGCCGAACAATGTTTATTATGCCTATAATGCTTCCGCTATCGGCGATGCATTTTTACATTTCAGAAATGGCTATCCAAACTCCAAACTATTCCATCGCTTAGCAGATGCACCTTTAATTATCAATGATAAAGGAAGATGCTATGAGAACGAGGCTGCTTCTTCTGTTGCAACCTATATTGACCAGATGAGTAAGAAAAAGTCGAATGAAGCCCGTGCAAAGAAAAAATGGGGCAAAAAAGCGGCAAAAAAAGTAAGTAAAGGCAGAACCTATACTTTTTACCATCATGGAAATACAATGAAGCTTGTGATATATGATGAATATTTCACTGTAACAAATATGAATGGCAAAACAATCTGGTATCATGCGGAAAAAGCGGCCATCGCAAAAATGAAGGACATTTTTAAAGAAGCTTATCAGAAACAGAAGGCAGAACAGACTGCCCAAAAGGAAACAGAAGTTTCTGGAAGTACGGCTCCTGATCAGACCGACAGCACTTCCGAATCAGATGCTTCAAGCACTCATCGTAATGAGATGGAGAGTGAAGGAACAACGGAATAGAACATATAAAACCACAAAAATACTGCTTTATTGAGAAAAAATTGAGAGAATTGTGAAAGTTCTATCAAAAATTCTGTCGAAAATTAAAAAAAAGTATGGACGAAAAGCAATTTTTGTGAGAAAATAATAAACTGTGAAGACAAACAAAAGTCTTGACTTAGGGATTACTTACGGAATGTAAGTTATTTTAGTAAAAATCAATTTATACCGAAAGGAGTAATAACATGATTATCTCACAAGAAGTACAGAACATGTGCCCAGTGGCTCAGGGCGTACATCACGGAGCAGCTCCGATTCCAGAAGAAGCAAAATGGGTAAAAGCAAAAGAGGTTAAGGATATCTCTGGTTTTACACATGGTGTTGGCTGGTGTGCTCCACAGCAGGGTGCCTGCAAATTAACCTTAAACGTAAAAGAAGGTATAATTCAGGAGGCATTAGTTGAGACAATCGGATGTTCCGGTATGACACATTCTGCAGCTATGGCATCTGAGATTCTTCCAGGTCTTACTGTTATGGAAGCATTAAATACTGACCTTGTATGTGATGCTATCAATACAGCTATGCGTGAACTCTTCTTACAGATCGTTTATGGACGTTCTCAGTCTGCATTCTCTGAAGACGGACTTCAGATTGGTGCTGGACTTGAAGACCTTGGTAAAGGACTTCGTTCCCAGGTAGGTACTATGTACGGAACTCTTCAGAAAGGACCTCGTTACCTTGAAATGGCAGAAGGCTATGTAACAGGAATCGCTCTGGACGAAGACGACTTAATTATCGGTTACCAGTTTGTAAATCTTGGAAAAATGACAGATTTCATCAAAAAAGGTGATGATCCTAACACAGCATGGGAAAAAGCAGCAGGTCAGTATGGCCGTGTAGCTGACGCAGCTAAGATTATCGACCCTAGAACAGACAAGGTAATTGACTAATTAAGGAGGTAGAGAAGAATGGCTTTATTTGAATCATATGAAAGAAGAATTGATAAAATTAATTCCGTATTAAGCAGCTATGGAATCGCTTCCTTAGAAGAAGCAGAAAAAATCACAAAAGATGCAGGCCTTGACGTATACGGCATGGTAAAAGGCATTCAGCCTATCTGCTTCGAAAACGCTTGCTGGGCATATACAGTAGGTGCAGCAATCGCCATCAAAAAAGGTGCAAGAAAAGCTTCTGAAGCAGCAGCAGCAATCGGTGAAGGACTTCAGGCTTTTTGTATCCCTGGTTCTGTAGCAGAGAACAGAAAAGTAGGTCTTGGACATGGTAACCTTGGAAAAATGCTTCTTGAAGAAGACACAGAATGTTTTGCTTTCTTAGCAGGACATGAGTCATTCGCAGCAGCAGAAGGTGCTATCGGTATCGCAGAAAAGGCTAACAAAGTTCGTCAGAAACCTTTACGTGTTATCTTAAACGGTCTTGGAAAAGACGCAGCACAGATTATTTCCCGTATCAACGGATTCACATTTGTTGAGACAGAATACGATCCATACACAAACACTGTAAAAGAAGTATTCCGTAAATCTTACTCTGACGGATTACGTGCAAAAGTTAACTGTTATGGTGCAAACGACGTTTGTGAAGGTGTTGCAATCATGTGGAAAGAAAATGTTGACGTTTCTATCACAGGTAACTCCACAAACCCAACTCGTTTCCAGCATCCAGTAGCAGGAACATACAAGAAAGAAAGATTAGAAGCAGGAAAGAAATACTTCTCCGTAGCTTCCGGTGGTGGTACAGGACGTACACTTCACCCAGATAACATGGCAGCAGGTCCAGCTTCCTACGGTATGACAGATACAATGGGACGTATGCACTCTGATGCACAGTTCGCAGGATCTTCTTCCGTACCAGCTCACGTTGAGATGATGGGACTTATCGGAATGGGTAACAACCCTATGGTTGGAGCTACAGTAGCTGTAGCTGTATCCGTTGAAGAAGCTGCTAAAGCAGGTAGATTCTAAGTTTCAATTATTGAAAACTTTACAAAAGTGGCATAGATAAAGGCTCTATGCCACTTCTTTGTTTGTGTAAAAATATAGAAATTGAACGTTCAAAGTGCAGAAAAACGGCGAAAAATCAGCTAACAATACACAAATAATACACAAGTAATACACGCATAATACACACGGTAATACACAAATTCAAGCATAGAAAAACCGAGATAACAAAAGCTATCCCGGTGGATTTTAAACTATTTTTTCTAGTTCTTCTTTGAGCCAACCAGCATCGCGCTGCGTATAAACCTTTTCTGTAATATCTTCAATCTTGTGGCCGATCATATACTTGAGAGCATATTCGTCAACCTTATATTTCTTTGCCATTGTGGAAAAATGTTTTCGAGGATCATGTGGTCGATGTTCTGGGTTGAGCTTTAAAGTATCTCTGATTCTTTCAAAACGGTAGTTATATTTGTCATAAGTCATTTTAATATCGTTCTTTCGTTGACTGTCTATGCAGTTAATCAGATAATCACTTCCGAGACGAATTGCCTCATCATATTTTTGCTTAACCAATTCTCTGATTCGAGGGTGAATTGGAACAAGTCTGTCAATACCGGCATCTGTCTTTATGCCGCCGGTAAATTCCCAGTTATCTAAATCCACTCTATCCATTTCTATTAGCCCTAATTCTTGAGGCCGCCATCCAGAATAGCATTGAATGAGAACTACATCCACGTAAAGAACCTTATCAACATTTGCCCATAATATTTCCATTTCCCTATCGGTAAAAGGAATGTGTTGCCGTTTGGCTTCTGCTTTCTCTTTAATGATATCATCGGATAAATTAAAAGTTCGGGAATAGTTTCTATCAACAATTTCATATTCTAAAGCATAATCAAGCATAAGGTTAAATATACTTTTGATTCGTGACTTTGTTCCGGCGGAAGCTGTCTTCTTTACTCCACGTACAACAGTCGTACCATCATCAATACATCCTTTTATATGCCTTGCCCGAAGGTCTCTTACTTTTATATCGTATACATCAGAGCAGTAAGCCCATGCAGAAGTAATAGTTCGTTGTCCGGATTTACCTTTCAAAGATTGAAAATATTCCTTGCTCCAGCGTTCGTATAGCTGCATTACTGTCAGATTATTATCTAAATCATATGGTTGTTCATTATAAGCGGCCAGAGCTTGCAAAGCATCCTTTTTTGTAGGATAGTAGCCAAGAGTTGTATATTCCTGCTTATATTTCATTGTTTTTTTATCAAGAGACCAGCCGGTAGTTTTTCTTGCTCTCCATGGATTCCTTCGATTTCCGGAGAGTTTATGTACTGATCCATAGCCATTAGGTAACTTCATTATTCTCATCCTTTCGAATTTTGGGTATAAAAAATACACCCTATACATTTTGTAGGATGCGTGTTATAATCTAAGTGTTGCAGAGATTATCAGCCATCCTGGTTGATAGGTAACTTGAAATCCGGTATTGTCAGTACCGGATTTTTTTCATTTATAGGGTCATTATACTCTGTGCAGAACATATGTGCAAGAGAATGTTGAAAAATGTTAAAAATTGATGATTGAATAAAGACTTTTTTAGAAAATTATGTTATAATCCCATCGTTGCCGCTCCCTATACTGGTGACGGAAGGGAGGTGCACAAATGATATCATTATACTCTTTTCTTTTTTCGGTATTGGCTGGTATTATTTCAGGAATCATTGTTGAGATGATTATGAAGTTACTTAGCAAGTGGTTTGATCGGAAGAAGAAGTAAAGAACAACGGCAACCAAGCCCAAAATAAAACCCCTCGGTATTAGCGGTACCGAGGGGTTTTTGGTGCATAAATGATATCACCATTTACTCTTTTCTGACTTCAATATATCATATTGGGTCAGATAATTCAAGTATATTCTGGTTTTGAAATTTTATGTATGATTGTGCGATGCAAAATTATTGAAAAATGTAAAGTGAGCTAATAGGTGCCTCAGGAGATTTCGGATATGTGAAAACCAATCTTGGGGTAGGTTTTTTGCACAAAAACGCATGTTTTTTGATGTAATCTGTAAGGTTTTCCGTAAAAGAGCATGTCATATCCTATAAGAGGGGAGGCTTCTGGAAACCTCAATATGCGATTTTTTTAGTCTGTATACTGAAAAATGCGTATTTAGTCAGAAAGCTGACTACAAAAAAAGAAAAGAGCAGCGGATGAGCTGCTCTGTTATGTAAAGAGATGTAAAATTATTTAAAGATGTAAATAGCAGAATTTTCAGCATTGATATAATCAGAGTAATCGTATGAAAAATGTTCGCCAATTAAATTTATTTTATCTCCTTCTTTTGGAAGAAGGTCTTCGGTAGTATTTATAAAACAAGGTAACGTGTTGCCAGGACCGTTATTAAGATAGATTACATAATTAGCGAATCTGTATGCGGATGCATAATTGTACTCATCAGAAGAGGTATCTACGCTTTCTAGATACTCCTCTTTGTCATCATCGGATGCGGTTATTTCCTCTATGGAATTTACAGTTCCCATAATCCGCTCTGAACCATCAACCGCTATAGCATCAGTTACATTATCGGCAAATTTAACTTTACTTATATCAGGGGATTTGATTTTGCAGTCTGAAAGGTATTCGGATATATATTTTGTACCTTTTTCCTCATCTTTCTTTTCCGCAAAAAGAGTTCCCTCGATTGCTACATTACTACCAGGTTCTAATAGTGCAGGTGAGTTAGGGTTTTCCGAAAAAAGGCACATAAATGTTGTAGAATCGAAGTCTGCATCTTCAGAATCAGGTTCAAAATCTTCATCTTCATAATCATCGGATTCTGTATCTTCGTTGGAGTTTTTACTGGTACTTATAAACAAGAATGAAGGGTAGGTCGTATCAACCTTTCCCCTGATGATAATAGTTTGATTTAAAGAAAATCCACCAGACTCTGCTTCCTTTTTAACAAGTTCAGTATATTTGGAAGACTGAAGCTCGTCTTCACTCCAGTATTGAGTTTTTTCTTCGATAGAACTAAGTATTTTCCTGTAAGTTGGAAGAAATTCGTCAATATTATATTCTTTAACCGAAGAAGTTCCAGAAGAACATCCACACATTCCAATTGCTAAAATCATAGCAAGTAGTAATCCCAAAATTTTTTTCATAAGTTTTCCTCTTTCAAATTTATTTATTGTAATTCTGTAAATTTATTCGAAATCTGCTCTGTAAGTTTTTTCTGCTGTGTAGCAGTCAATTGACTTGATGTTCTAATCAAAACAGTACCAAGAACAATGTGAGAGCCTGAATCCATCATGCCATTTCCATCAAAAGAAGCAAGATAAGATTCTCGTTTCTTTGCATCCTTGGCAGAAGCAAAGACTTCAATAGCTCCACCGCCATCTGTTCCCTTTTCAGCAATGGTATTACCATAAACATAATCCTGTTTTACTTTCTTACTTGAGAAATACACACAAGCGGTATATCCACCGTTTTTATTTAAAAGCCTATTAATATCTGTTTTTTCGGTAACGGCTTCAACTCCGGAAATACTCTTAATCTGTTTCAAACGTTCCACTACAAAATCTTCCGAAGGATTTGTTACCTGTTTAAGCTGTTTGATGCTATTTTCCAAATTAGTCTGTGCCTCAGAAAGAGTAGCTATAATATTTGAATAATCCGGAATGGTAGATATTTTTTTAGTTGCTGTATTAATATCATTTGTCTTCTTTGGCATTTCTGGAACTTTCATTTCAGTTTTTTTAGCATCCGATAATTTACCTTTTGCTGTGGTGAGTGTTGCTGGATCCAGGGGTTCTTCTTTTGAATCAATTACAGATTTGAGAGATGATACTGCCTCGTCTAATGGCTTATTACTTTCTTTTAAAGCAGAAACTGCCTTATTGAAATTAGCAACAGCTTCATCATGTGGCTTTTTGTACTGGAAATACCAGAAACAGGAACCTGCAACAATAACTATCAAAAGAATGATTATTGCAGGTATTATCTTTTTCTTTTTCATAATTTCTTACTCCTTTTTATGTATTAATGAAAAAATCAAATAGTTACAAGTAAAATTATACAACAAAATATGAAATAAGTACACAAAATTTGGAAGAATAATAGAGAAAATTATCCACACTATACAAACCGATAGAAATGACAAAAAAACTTCTACAGAAAAATCGTCCAATTTTAAAATCTGTTATAATCGCTTTCGAAAGGAGAAATTTATTTGAATGGCTATTCTGACATACTATTAATGATGGGAAATTTAATTCCAAAAATTACATATTGACGAAAATATGTTCGAGTTATATAATGGAATAAAATCGAACATACTTTCGGAAGAAAGGAGCGTTACATAATGTACAGAAAGAAACTTCTCAAATTAATTAGCAATTGCGAAAATGAAACGTTTTGCGAGTTCGTATTTGTATTTGCTGAAAAATTAAAAAGAAACTGGGGGTGCTAGTCCCCAGTATCTTTAATTAATTTCTTCTACAATTCTATCTATATAGCCATAGACTTTATGTTTATGGCTATTAGGCATTTTAGAAAGTTTTGTTGTATACTCTAATAATTCTGGATCAAGAGTTAAGTCGGCTAAAAATTCAGCAGTTGCAGCAGTTGCAATTCCTTCCAATCCCATCAATTCCGATTGGCTAACACGCAAGGCATTTGCAAAAAGTTTAATTTTAGACAACTGTAAATCAACTTCGCCTTTTTCGATTTTAGCAATAGATGAACGACTCGTATAGCCAGTTTTTTGGGCTAATTCCTCTTGAGACATTCCAATTTCTAATCGACGTTTCTTGATATTTTTATAGAGTAGCAACATAATATCACCACCTTCCAGAGTCAATATATCATGTGTGTGAAAATAAATCAACAAAAATGATGAAAAATGTTGACATATATTCAACGAGATGATATATTACAGGTGTGAATGTAATTCACCAAAATAAATATTGAACAAGGAGGGAAAAAGATGGCTAATGTGGAACTTCTTAAGGAAAAAATAAAAGAATCCGGAATGAGTATTTCTTTTTTAACAGAAAAAATGGGCGTTGGCAGGGAAACATTTTATAATAGAATGAATAATCCAGATTTTAGAGCCTCTGAAATTGTTTCGTTGACTCGAATTTTACGTCTTACAAAAAAAGAACGCGATTCTATTTTTTTTAATTAAAATGTTGAATTTAATTCACTAATCAAAATTAGAAAGCAGGATAGGGAACGATATGTTTTTAAGAAAAATTTATAACGAGTTAGTTCTCATAAGAAAAGAACTCCAAACTTTGCGTCCGGAGCCAAGGTTTAAAAAATACCGAGAAGTACAAGTGTTTGAAAAAAGATACATCAATCAAGAAGATTCCCAAGTGATAGTGTCTTTCGGACTTCCCGGCCGCGATTGGTGCGAATTATCAGAGTCACCTGCTTGGAAAGAGGTGGAAAGTCATCTTTCTCAGCAGAAAAGAACAAATAACCAGAATCTCCGCACAACGGAGAAAGATTAATTGGAAATTGCATGGAATAAGAATCATGCTGACTAATAATTTGTTTTCCACTTTTATGAATCTGCTCTAAAACTCTTACAGAAATTTTATTACTGATGTATTCATGATTGTTATGTAGAACAGCTATTTCGTTTATTGATAATGGGAGTTCTGAATGATTGGAGAATCGTACATAGAGTAATAAGCCAGTTGAAGAAGGATGGTATCCAATTATTTCAATAGAAAAATGCTTGTGATTTTTGTAAAAGGTATAGAGCCAGGATAATGTTGAGCCAACAGCTCCCCAAATGGAAAGAAAGAGAGTGATGTTTGAGCGAGTAAATAGTGACAAAACCGATTTTAAAGACATAATAATTTTCCTTTCATATTTGATTAGGGAAATTATAACAAAGGGAAACTAAGAAAACAAGATGGCTGAGAAAGCAGGATAGGAGGCGAGATATGGATGAAAATAAAGAAGAAATCCAAAAACTGCGTAAGCAAGTCAGAAATTTAAGAATAGCATTCTTGCTTACGCAGATGGGATTTCTCATTATTAGTATTATTTTTCAGATTCAGTATTGCCGGATGATGCATTATTATCGAGAGATTTTTCGATTGAATCAAGAGATTTCTCAATCCTTGATAGATGTAAATTCTGTTCTTCGACTGCTTTCTTTAAAGATTGCAGGGATCCTGATTCACTAGAGGAAGATGTATCTATGCTATGTAATAAATCATAAAGAAGTTGGTTCTGAGTCTGGAGAAGTGCATTTTGAGTTTCATCAAGTTGAATTTGTTGGGTTTCAGATTTAGTAGGACCTTGGCTGGATTGATATAAGGCGATTGATGTGCTCAAAATAATGGATACCAGTAAAGAAATTATACTGATAAACACATCCGTAGACATTTTTACTCGGTATTTTCCAAGAGGAATAGCTATTGATTCAGGAATTTCGAATGTCTCAATCGAATCCTTATCAAGAGTTACATAATCTTCATTTGGAGGGAAAAATTTTTCAAAAGTGTTTGCTGATTCGGTATTAAATGAGGAAGAGATACTCTTAGTTAATTCTTCATTTACCAAATGAGCAATGCCGGCGGCACTAGATATTTCAATTGATTGCTTAGCAATATTACCAGAAAGTGCTGCGGCTGAAACAAGTGAGGATGTATCCCATTTTCCAGTCGAAGAAGTAAATCCTTTGATATATGATTCAAGAATTGATTTTCCTATACCAGAAGCAGGCAACGCTTGTACTGATAACGAATTACGAAGCTCAGAGATTAAAGCTTTCGTGTCAGAAGTTTTCCAGTTATCAGATTTTATTAAATCATCATTCACAATAATAACTCCTTTCTTTCGTACTTGGACGTGCCAGCGTCCTGTATAAAAAGAATATGAGAGAATTTATGAAAAGTCAAGAATAGTTGGAGAGGAGGTGAAACCATGACATTTTCTCAAAAGTTAAAATACATACTTTCAGAACAGAATATATCTCAGGCAGAGCTATCCAGATTAACAGGCATAAATAAAAGTTCTATTTGTCAGTATCTATCAGGCAAAAACATACCATCCAAGAAGAGACAGGGCGTGATTGCTACAGCAATAGGGATGCCAGAAGATTACTTTGGAAACGAAAACTTCAAAGAACCAAGTATATCATATCCTAAGATTCCGCGACTTACACTCACGGAGACGGCTGGAATCATGGGCGTGTCACAGCGAGCACTTGCACTTGCTATTCAGCAGGGTATGTATTCATGGGCGCAGGCTTTGCCAGGGAGAAACAAGAAAAGACCTATCTATTTTATTAATGCCATTACGTTTGCTAAAGCGCAGGGAATAGATTTGGAAGAATATAAAAAATGCACCTGCGAAGCGGCAACTCCAACAGGCGCATAGAAAATAATAACAATTAAATTGTAACACAGAAATGGAAAAATGGAAGGAGAAATTATGATTAAGATTGAAGAAAAAACAAAAATCATAGTAATTGATGGAGAACCAGGGATGCTTCTTCTCGAATTTGCAGTTATTACACGAGATTTGAAAAAGATTTTACCGAAAGGATTTGCTGAAAAATTAGAGGAGGCTTTTAAAATCGGAATGACGGCAAAAGTCGAAGGAGAAGTCGGAAGAAGAATGTCCAGATTGGTTCACGGCGAGCCAAGAGTATTATCAAAAAAAGAAGTAGAAGATGGTATCGAAGCAGTAATCAAGGCATTGATGGAAGAGATTGGAGTTGATGAAAGTGATGGAGAATAGAACCTTAAGCTTAGAAGATATCAAACTTTTGGTTGGGAAAGTACATGCAGCACAGCAGGCAGGAAATTATATCCTTTTTAGATATGCTAACTATTCAATAGATGTACTCACTATGCAAGGTGAAATTTCCGAAGAAAAAAACTGGGATAAGGGCTTTGAGATGCCTTTGGGTTATGATTCTGATGCAACGAAACGAGAATACCTTGAATGTATCGCATATCTCGAAAAATTAGCAGGTGAAGAATATGATAATTAATTTCTTAATGCGTAAGTGGGAACAAAACGAGCTGGCTCTGGAGCAGGAGCCAACATCGCTGCTCCTGTTAAGACGTAAAGTCGCATTGATAAAGCTGATTAACTTAGATTTAAAGAAAAAACGAGGTGTCGAAATGAAGACAATTAAGATAACCGCAGATAATAAGATTTCTATCGTGGATGTGGATTTTAGCAACAATAGAGCGATCATGGATGCCATGGGCGGTCCTGTAGAAGTAGTTACAACAAATGAGTTGTATGATTTTTTTAAGTGCCCCGTTCTTATGATGTTGGATAAAAACGGTTACAAACCTAAAGATGTAAATGGTTTTTGTCCAAGCGCAAATGCAGTAGCCTCCTTTTTGTACGGTTATGTCAAAACTGGTATACCAATTTTAGGCGATGTTATTTTGGCGCAACCGGCAGGGGGGCGCATAGAAAATTTAGAGGGTGTTGGAGAATTGGAAGAAAAGATGCAGATGTTAATGCAGCGTTTTAGTTTTCTGGAGACAACATGAAGAGAGAGCAGCTTTCAACAGATATTACAAGAATCCAATTTGATTCCATGGAAGAGTGGCTGGTAAATCGTAAGGGCATCGGCGGTTCCGATGCCTCTGCTATCCTTGGACTGAATCCATATAAAACAAATCAGGAACTGTGGATGGAGAAGAAAGGACAGATGTCTCCTGTAGATATTTCGGGCAAATCATATGTCAAGTATGGAAACGATGCAGAGCCGCTGCTTAGAGCATTGTTTGCTTTAGACTATCCGGAATACAAAGTGGAGTATTACGACAACAACATGATCATCAATAAAAAATATCCCTGGGCACATGCCTCACTGGATGGTGAACTGATGGATCCAGATGGACGGAGAGGCATTTTAGAGATTAAGACAACAAATATCTTACAGTCTATGCAGTGGGAAAAATGGGATAATCGGATACCGGACAATTATTACATACAGGTCCTTCACTATCTCTTAGTCACAGAGTATGACTTCGTAGTGTTAAAAGCACAGCTTAAGCGTGTAAGAGATGGGGAAGTGAGGCTGACAACGAAACATTATCACATTGAGAGGGAAGAAGTCCTCTCGGATATCAAGATGTTAAAAGAAGAGGAGGAAGCGTTCTGGCACAGCTTGCAAAGCGGACAGGAGCCGGGACTTCTTCTTCCGGAAATTTAAAAAGGAGAAATAGCGATGGAGTTAAAGATTTATAACCCACAGGCAGACGGTTTCTTAAAAGCGATCGATTGGAACTTTGAAGAGCTAAAAGAAGAGATCACAAAAAAATCAAGCGATTATCTGAATCTCGTTTATAGCGATGACCAGATAAAAGATGCAAAGCAGGATAGAGCGAATTTAAGAAAATTAGTTACTGCCCTTGAGGATAAGAGAAAAGAAATCAAAAAAGAGGTTATGCTTCCTTATGAAGATTTTGCTGTTAAGGAGAAAGAACTGGTTGAGATCATCAATGGAGCAATCGAGAATATCGATACACAGGTAAAAGGATATGAAGAAGGATTAAGGCAGGAGAAGCTTGCAAAAGTCAAAGAGATTTATAAGGAGTGCATCGGTGATCTGGACAGAACAATTCCTTTTGATAAGATTTTTAAAGAATCCTGGCTGAACGTCTCTACAACATTAAAATCCATAAAAGAGGAGATTATCACTATTCGGGAAAAGATAGACGGAGACTTAAAGATTATCAATGCAGAAAACAGTCCTTATATCTATGAGATGAAGGAAGAGTATTTAAAAGACTTTGACCTCATGGCTGCTATGGCAAAAAAACAGCAGCTCGAAGATACAGCAAAGAAGAAAGCTCTTTACGAAGAACAAAAGAAGCAGGAAGCAGAAGAAAAAGAGCGTAAGAGAAAAGAAGAGGCCGCCAGGGTAGAACTGGCCGGTAAGGTACAGTCTGCCCCTATTCCGGAAAAACAGCCGGATCCGGCAGGTATTGTTACACAGCAGCCGGCTATCGCAGAAAGTTATCAGGAGCAGGCTGCAAAACTCAGACGTAAAAGAGTAGTGATTGAGATTACAGCGAACGAAACACAGTTTGCTTATTTGAACGAAGTGTTAATGAAATTAAAAAACAATGCTGAGAAAGTAGAGGTTTTAGAGAAGGAGGAATTATAAATGGCAGTATCAAACACATTGGCAAAAAAGAGAACAGAGGCTTTTCAGAATGTTCAGTCCGCTTCCTACGAGGTAGGAGGTATGAAGATTGAACTTACTCCGGAGATTGTAAAGCAGTACATGGTTTCCGGAAGCAAGGATAACGTCACAGTAGATGAAGTTATCATGTTTATGAATCTTTGCAAGAATAGCGGTCTCAATCCATGGGCAAAAGAGGCTTACTGTATTAAGTATGGAAGTGAGCCAGCAACGATGGTTATCGGCAAAGAAGCTTATATGAAACGTGCAGAGGCAAATGAGAATTATGATGGCTTTGAAGCCGGAATTATTGTTCTTGATGCACAGACGCAGGAAATAACACATAGAACCGGTTGCTTTAAGCTGCCTTCGGAAGAGATTCTCGGAGGATGGGCGAAAGTTTACCGCACTGATCGCACTCATGCATACGAAGCAGAGGTTTCCTTTGACGAATATGCCGGTAGAAAGAAAGACGGAAGCTTAAATGCCCAGTGGAGTAAGAAGCCATCTACAATGATCCGCAAGGTTGCATTAGTACAGGCCTTAAGAGAAGCATTTCCTTCAGCATTCGGAGGCATGTATACCGCAGAGGAAAAGGGATTTGCGGAAGATGTTGCTGGTGAGGTTTATGTTCCTCCAGTAGAAGCTGCAGCGATCGAAGAAAAGGCAATGATACAGCCGGAAGTGGTGGCCTCTGCTATAAAGGAGCCGACATCTGATCAGGGACGTTCGCAGGCACCAGAAGGCCAGCAGACATTTTTTTAAAGGATTAAAGCAATGACGGAAATTCATTTTACAGTGCCCGGCCCTCCGAAAGGAAAGGCCCGGGCCAGAACCGTACACACAAACGGTCGTACATTTTCTTATACTCCAGATGGAACGGTACTTTATGAGAATCTGATAAAGACCTGCTATTATCAGACCGGGGTTCATCCCTTTGATGCGGATGAGGAGCTTAGAGCAAATATCATAGCATATTACCCGATCGCAAAGAATACGAGCAAGAAAAAGCGGCAGCAGATGCTTGCCGGTCTTATCCGGCCGACAAAGAAGCCGGATTTAGATAATGTTATAAAGAGTATCTTAGACGCGTTAAATAAGGTCGCTTATCATGATGATACGCAGATTGTCTCGTTATCCATGGAGAAATTTTATTCAGGCTCTCCAAGAGTGGAGGTCAGTATAAGTAACTTAGAAAACAAATCATAGAAAATTAAATATTGAGTCCTGAAAGGAGTCTTATGACATATTTAGATATGCTCAATAATTTTTACGATTTTTGCGAGTGCAACGTCGTTTCTGGAAATGCGCAATTGCTTTTTCATACACTTTTAATGATCAACAATAGGTGCGTTTGGGAACAATGGTTCTCTCGCACTAACGTAAGTCTGAGCGAAAGAATGGGTATTAGTGAGAAAGCCTTTATTCGTGCCAGGAACGAGTTGAAGCAACTTGGGTTGATTGATTTTATATCTTCAAAAAAGCGAGGGACATGCACTAAGTACTGCATTTTGTACAATACAAATGACAGTACAAAAGAAGTACAAAAGAAGTACAAAGGAAGCACAAAGGAAGTACAAAAGGCTGACATAAATAGATATAAGACAGAGACTAAGATAAAAAAAGATATATCTGACGATATATCTAAAAAAACACGCACAATCTTCAAACCACCGACTATTCAGGAAGTGAGGGACTACTGTGAGCAAAGAGGCAACAGTATCGATGCGGAGTATTTCGTAGATTTTTACACATCGAAGAACTGGATGGTGGGGAAGAACAAAATGAAAGACTGGAAGGCGTGTGTGAGAACTTGGGAACGTAATAGCAAGCAGGAGAACCCCGCTAAGCAGCAGGCAAGCAGGAATGGATTTCACAATTTTGAGCAGCGTGAATATGATTACGGTGCACTGGAAGAGAGGCTCACGGGAGGTAGATAACAATGATAAAAACAGACACTGAAAAATTGACTGTAGAGATGGAAGGGAATCTTGCGGACTACATGATGGATTTCGTGCTGATTGTAGAAGGAATAAAAGAAGAAGTTTTGAGAGAAGACTTAAGACATATGAAAGAGATTGCTAATATTGCCTTTGATACAGAGAATCCAGAAGAAACAGCAGAAAAGATAGAAGAATATTTTAGTCGCTTAAAGCTGGACACGCCTCTTTAGAGGATTTTTACATTACAGCAACTTGTTAACCGCTCCATGTGCGAACACGGAGCTATATGCCATTGATTCCCCGGCAATGCCGGGGAGAAGGAGTAAACATGATAGAAAAAATTTTAAAAAATAACCAGGCAGTAATTGCAGGAGAAATTATCTCTGATTTTGAATTCAACCATGAGGTTTTTGGCGAAGGATTCTATTTTGTGAAGTTAAAAGTGAGCAGACTCAGTCACTCAAGTGACATTATTCCGCTGCTGGTATCAGAACGCCTTATTGATGTGAAACAGTCGCATATTGGTCAGTTTTTAGAGGCGCGAGGTCAGTTCCGATCTCATAACAAACAAGAAAGCGATAAAAATCGCGTGGTTTTATTTTTGTTTGCAAAAGAGATTGAGATGATAGACAGTGCAGAGAATCGAAATCCCAATGAAATTTTTCTTGATGGATATATCTGTAAAGAGCCAGTATATAGAACAACACCTCTTGGAAGAGAAATTGCAGATGTGTTATTGGCTGTAAACAGGGCTTATGGCAAGTCTGATTATATTCCGTGCATATGTTGGGGACGTAATGCGAGATATGCAGGTAACCTTACAGTGGGAAGCAGGATTCAGTTACGGGGACGTATTCAAAGCAGAGAATATCAGAAACGAATTGGAGAAGGTAAGGTAGTTGATAAGATAGCTTACGAAGTTTCTGCAAGCCAGATGGAATACATCGAGGAGGAAGAATGAAGAAGATTGAAATAGATATCCCTCTTGAGGCTTACACAGACAATGTCAGAAGAATCATCGAAAGAAGCTTACATGATTTAGAAGCAGAGCCCCCCTATTTGACTTCATTTCTTTGTGATCCGAAGCTGACAGAAGAAGACTTAGAGACAGCACTGCATATCTTAGAAAAAGCAGGAACAGAATTAACAAAACAAAAGTTTATTAGAGCAGAGTTGGAAGCCAGAAAAGAAGTAGTTAATCCGGAAGTATTCCCAGAAGACTTAAGAAAGGATTGGGAAGATATGCGAAAAGCTGCAGAAAGGAGAAGAAAGAGATGATTGACGAAAAAAGACTCATTAAGGAATGTGAAGAGAGATTACTTGTAGGCACAAACGTAATTAAGCTGATTGAAGAGCAGCCTAAAATTTGTGAATGGATACCGTTAGAAGAAAAAACACCCCAGAACGGAGAACATGTATTGTTATCATTTGCAAATGAGAAGCAGGAGCCGCTTGTAGGCACTTGGAAAGTAGATGATGAGGGAGGAGCTTTTTATGCTCCATTTACAGGCAGAACATATGCATCTTTAGGTTGTTTTGTAACAGCATGGATGCCGCTGCCAGAACCGTATAGACCAGATGATTCTATGAAAGACGAGGAGAGATTAGTATTATGACAGGATCATGTCAAATATTATTCGAAAATAAGCAAGAGGAATACGGATTAACAGACAAGGAAGTAGAAAAATTTTGTCAGGAAGGTTGCTCTGTAGATTGTGATATTTTATTAAAACAATATGCAGAGAAGCTGAATAAGAGGAAAGGAGCAAACAGATGATTAATCCATGTGTGAAATGTCCCGAAAGAGACCGTTGTGAGGGAATGAATCAGCCATGTAAGCAAGGTAAAGCCTACCAGAGATGGAAAGCTGGCTGCAAGAGAGTGGCGGAGCATACGAAACAGGTGAATAAGAGGAAAAAGTAAATTATGAGTAACGAATACAGAGTTTTAGAACGCATGCTCGTTGAAGGACAAATAAGCCGTCAGGAGTTTAAAGAGAGAATAGATGCTGAATATGATAAGTTGGAGCAGGAGCTTATGAATGATGAGATTGCACCGGATGAACATGTTGAGAGATATAATGTTTTGATGGAGCTGGAGCCTCAGTCGTTCGGACCACCGGAGTTGCATGAGCATATATAAGCGGAAATTTACAAAATAACATGAAAAATAAGAGATACTTGACAAAAAAACATTATACACAAGAAATAATAACCAGTTTATTTGTAAAGTAAAAGAAAGGGACGATTAAATGAAGAAAGCAAAAACAATTAAAATTTTTCCAGCACCGCATGTGGAAGTGAGATTGCATGTGTCAAAAGAAATGGCGGAAGACTACAAAGCATGTTATGACACAGGCGGTTTAGGCCAGATTTGTACAGAATGTAGCTGGTTTAATGTAAAGATTGGCGGGGCAGCGGTTTGTTGTATTAAAGGTCTGAGAAAAGAAACAAGAAGACAATTAGAAATGGAGCAAGAATGAGTATAACAGAAGCAATAGTAATCATAGTAGCGATAATTTATACAGGATTTGTATTTTGCATACTTAATAAGTGAGGTGGTAGGATGGATACACGAAATCACGAACACTATAAAGACAAGACAGCTCATGATGCGATTAAGGCAGCGGATAAGTCGCCGGATTCAGTGACAAGAACAATAAATGCAATGAAAGCGGTGGCAGCAATAGATGAACTTGAAGTATTCGGACGGATTAAACTCAGAGACAAGAAAACAGGCAAGATTTATAGATAGCAGGAGGTGGTTATCTTGAACATAAAACAGGTTCTCAATGATTATGTAGATGCCTGCGAGTTAGTCAGAGAGACGGAGGATGATATTGCAGAGCTTGAACAGAAACAGTCTGTAGTCACTTCTGACAAGGTAAAAGGCAGCATGAATGAGCATCCATATACACAACAGTCCTTTAACATCGAAGGGCTTGCGTATGATGAGAAACGCAATGAACGCTTGACGAAAGAAAGGGATATTCTTTCTAAGCGGAGAGAAAAAGCAAACAGCGTCAGACTGCAGGCACTAGAAGTCATTAACCAGGCACCAATCCGTATCCAGAGAATTATCCGCTTTCGATATGAGAAAAAACTTACATGGGAAGAAGTAGCCGATCGGATGAAAGGAAGTACCTCCGGAGGGTTAAAGATGGAACTTAAAAGATTTTTTGAAGAAAAATGAAAGTTTGTTACGAATGTTACACATGTTACGATGAAGTGTGTTAAAATTTAAAATTGAGAAGACAGGATAAGTAGTTTTCCTTTGTAAAACATTTTTTCAGAAGGTACTCCACAGAAATGTGGGGTATTTTTTGTTATATAAAAAATTCGTAGTAGTATGGAAATTTATCGATATATATTGTAAAATAAAGAAAAATGTTTTACGGAGGAAACAAATGGAAAGAAATATTATATCTTTCATGAATATGAAAGGTGGAGTTGGAAAAACAACAGTTTGTGTAAATATAGCCGGTTGTTTGGCTGATCAAGGTAAAAAAATATTATTGATTGATATTGATCCACAAATGAATGCTACACAATATTTATTAAATCCTCAAAATATTCAAAAAGTGATTGATGATAAATATACAGAAAAGGAAACTATTTACTGGCTTTATAAGGATAGTGCAGAAGATGATTTGTACGGTATTAGCGGAGAAGAACCAGATTCAGTTTCAAGCTCTGAAAGTTCTATAAGTGAGAAAATTATATATAATGTAAGAGAAAACTTAGATTTGATATGTGGCGATTTAAGAATGACAAATATAGTTGATACAGATGGAACAGCAACAGATACATTAAATTTATTTATAGATAATGCCAGTTTGAGAGATAAGTATGATTTTATTTTCATTGATTGTCCGCCTACGCAGTCAGTATATACGACCTCTGCATTTAAAGCCTCTGATTTTTATTTGTTAATAATCAAGCCAGATTATTTATCTACAATAGGCTTATCACTGTTTGAAAAGATTGTTGGAAAATTTAATAATCGCAGAACAAAAAATGCGAAAATACAAAGACTTGGTATTATAGCGAACCTTGTACAAAAGGGATCAGGCGGATATCATGATGAGAAATTACGTGAAATAAGAGAAAAATATAAATTCAGTAAAGTGTTTGAGCAGACCATTATAATAAATAACCGAATCGCAAGAGCTAGTGAAGAACAAAAATTGATGTATGAAACGAAAGGTTGTAAAAGTCCGATATTAAAATTAACTAGGGAATTTTTAGATGTATATAATTGTGCAGTGAATGGAGGAAGCTTGAATGATAGATAATAATACGCTGGATTTAATAAAAGAATATTTAAATACAAGAGAAAGGAGTAATATGGATTCTGAATTATCGGATATTTTGGTAGTTAGGAAACTTTTGTTTATTTCTATTCTTCAAAATTTAATTTTATCAAAAAAAATTTTTAGAAAAAACAAAGATATTGCTACTTTTTTAAAAAATAATTTTGGAATTTCCTTAAGTGATTATATGATTCATTCACGTACAACAATTTGCGGGAAAATAGTTCGAATAATTAAAGAAATAACAGATGAAGATGAAATAAATAATTATTTGAATAAGTTATTTGAGATATTAAAAAAAATAAACAATAATGATGATTTAGAAAAAGTTGATATTTATAGTGTGATAGAAAGAATGGAGCTATAATTTATGGATGTGGTTAGTGACTTCAAACGCACCATTGAGAAAAATACAGCAAACTCAATGAATATTTTAAATAAAGTCTATAAGAAAAAAGAAATTAATTCTAGAAAAGAGTTTATACGAGAGATTAATAAGTATTATACCGGATTAAGAGTTTTGTTCCAATATACATCTGGAGAAGAAAAACAAGTTCAATTACTTAATAATATTTTGTTAAATATGTGTTCACTATTAAATTGTGTAATCATTGGGGATATAAGATTAATTTATTTTTTATATAGAAATACTATAGAGAGTTTCTTGAGATATATATCTCAAGATTATGCTATGAAAAATTTAGAAGATCTCTTTGCTTGTATTGATAATGGAAGTAGTGGTATTGAAAAGAATATATTAACAAAATACAAAAGTCAAATTAAGTATATATATTCAGAAGCATGTAAATATATTCATACAGATATTAATAAAGTGCCTGAAAATATAAATAATATGAAAAGATTCAATACATATGTAAAAAGAAATTTGAAAGAGGAATTAAAATATTTTCGTCGGTTATCAATTCTTATTATATCGATACTTAAAATTAAATATCCAGAAAAATATATGTGCTTGAAGGCAAATGCAAAAGCATATATTGATGACATTATCCCATTGGAAAAACGTACGGAATATCAAGATATATTGGATGAAAAAAATAAACAAGATCGAAAATATTAATTTATTAAAGTATTTTAAAAAGAGATGATATTATAGAGTGAGATAATATAGTAATTCAAGACCGCACAAAATGTGTGGTCTTTTTCTTATCCCCTTAGCTCAGTGGTAGAGTAATGTCCCAGGTTCGATTCCTGGAGGGGATATTTCCAAAACGAATAAAGAGGTGGTGATGATGCCGAGAAAGCCGGACGAAAGAATAATTCAGGCAAAAGAACTATACCTGAAAGGACTGAAATTAGTTGAGATTGCAAGTCAACTAAATCTTCCAGAAGGAACAGTTAGGCGATGGAAAAGTACTTATAAATGGGATAACGAACGTTCGGATAAGAAAAGCGAACGTTCGAATAAAAAGAAAGGCGGTCAGCCTAATAATAAAAACGCAGAAAAGCATGGTTTCTTCTCGAAGTATCTTCCAGAAGAAACCTTTTCTATTATCCAGGATATCGAGAAGAAAAATCCTCTTGATATTCTCTGGGAGAACATACAGATTGCTTATGCAGCCATCGTAAGAGCGCAGCAGATCATGTATGTAAAAGACCATGAGGATAAGACGATTGAAAAGATAGAGGAAAAAGAGGGAAATGTTATAGGTGAAAAATGGGAGGTACAACAGGCATGGGATAAACAGGCAACATTTTTAAAAGCACAGGCAAGGGCACAGGGAGAATTAAGGTCCTTGATAAAGCAATATGATGAACTGTTGCATAGTAATTATGAATTAGCAACAGAAGAACAGAAGGCAAGAATAGGAGTATTGAAAGCAAAGGCTAAAGTTGATGATCAGATATCTGTAGAGGATAAGGTGGCTAAGCTATTCGAAGCGATAGGCGGTGAGCTAGATGCTGAATCTGAATAATATTTACACGCAGAAGCAGATAGATATACTGAAAGCCTGCCAGAATACAGATTGGTTTATGCTGATCAATCATGGGGCGAAGCGTAGCGGTAAGACACAGCTAGACAATGATATATTCTTGCAGGAACTCATGAGGGTTCGGGGAATAGCAAATGAACTTGGGATAGATACTCCACAATACATTCTTGCAGGATATTCTTTTTCAAATATTCAGAAGAATATCCTCATAGAGCTATCTAATAAATATGGATTTGAATTTAAGTTTGATAAATACAATAATTTCACATTATTTGGTGTAAGGGTTGTGCAGACTTCGCATGGTTCAATATCTGGTCTGGGAAGAATTCGAGGCATGACAGCTTTTGGAGCTTATATCAATGAGGCATCACTTGCAAATCAGGAAGTCTTTGACGAGATTAAAGCAAGATGTAGCGGTCCAGGAGCAAGAATCATTGCCGATACTAACCCGGACCATCCAGAGCATTGGCTGTTAAAAGACTACATCCAGTCAGAAGCGGCTGGGATTATGAGCTTTCATTTCCGATTAGATGATAATACGTTCTTGGATGAAAGATATGTGCAGCAGATCAAAGAAACAACCCCCAAAGGGATGTTTTATGATAGAGGTATTAATGGATTATGGGTATCGGGAGAAGGAGTTGTTTATCCAGAATTTGATAGAAATGTCCATGTAATCACGAGAGAACAGGCAAACAAGATAATATTTGACCGGTATTTTGCTGGTGTGGACTGGGGCTGGGAGCATTATGGAGCAATTGTTGTAATTGGAGTAAAAGGTGATGAGTATTACATCATAGAAGAATATGCAGCACAGCATAAATATATAGGCGAATGGATAAAGAGAGCAAAGGATGTTATCAGAAGATATGGTAACATCCCTTTTTATTGTGACCCGGCCAGAACGGAGCATATCTCAGCTTTTCAGAAAGCGGGAATATCCGCATATCTGGCAAACAACAGAGTATTGTCAGGAATTGAAGCGGTCGCAACGCTTATGACGACAAAAAAATTCTTTATTGTTTATGATGAATGTCCGAGATTCCGGGAAGAGATTTATAAGTACGTGTGGAAAAAGAACACAGGAGAACCATTAAAAGAGAATGACGATGTTCTTTGCGCAATCCGATACGGCATTTACTCCGATATGACAGTAAGAGAGATAGAAACTCCACAAAAACAGATACAGAACGCAAAGAGATTGAGAGGTATGTTGCGATGAGCGAGGAAACATTACATGTAAATGAATTTGAGAAAGATACAAAACCGGTGTATCGTTCTGAAAGAAATTTACAACAGAGATATGGGCCAGAAGCCAACTTCTCGTATCGCGCTCATAGTGCGGAAGAGATTTTGAGTGATAAAGCATTATTAAGAGAAATGATAATGAATCATCATGAAGTGCAGTGTCCAAGACTTGCGGCATTAGATGATTATATCAAAGCCAGAAATCCAACGATTTATAATGCGGAGCGGCGAAGGACAGAAAAAGAAAAGGCAGATTACAGAGTGGCTCACAATTTTGCTAAGATTATCAATGTATTTGACGTAGGATACAACACCGGGGTTCCAATAAAGAAGGTCAGCGAAGATGATAAGATAAACGAGATGATAAAAGAATATGACCGGGTAAATGATATTGAAGCACTGGATGCGGAGCTGTGGAGAGATTTCCGCAAGTATGGAAGGGCTTATGAACTACAGTATCGTAACCAGAATGATGAGGATAGGTCAGTGATCAGCAATGTGTTTGAGACGTTCGTGTGTTATGGATTGGATGTAGAACGCACACCTTTGTTTGCTGTAAGGTATCCGAAGTACAAGATCGGACAGGAAGAAAGGGTATCTATAACAGTCTATACAGATACAGAGACCATTACATATAAACCGACTACTGTAAACATTCTCAATCTGGAAGAAGAAAGCAGAGAGCGGCATTATTGGGGAGAGGTTCCGATCACAGAATACTCCCCGGATAGATATCGTCAGGGAGGATATGAGGATGTCACATCTTTAATAGATCTTTACGATGCAGCGGAATCGGATTCTGCAAACTATATGAGTGATTTTAACGAGGCAACACTTGCAATCACAGGCGATCTTGACATGAACAGATATACTGTCCAAGACATGATTGACATGAAAAATGCGAATATGCTGCTTTTGAGTAATGGAATCAATCCGGACGGAAGCAAATCACAGACAGATGCAAAGTACATCTACAAACAGTATGATGTAACGGGAGCGGAAGCATATAAGGAACGCTTGCAGAAAGATATTCATAAGATATCCTTTGTGCCAGACCTTACAGACGAAGCTTTTGCCGGAACGCAGTCAGGAGAAGCGATGAAGTACAAACTCTTTGGCTTTCAACAGGTATGTAAAACGAGCCAAAGGGGATTCAAGAAGGGATTAATGCGCCGCTATCGCTTGCTGCTTAATATCAAGAATTTTGTACAAGAAGCGGATAACGCAGACTTAGGAGAATTACAGATTGTCTTTACCCCAAATCTTCCAAAAGCCATTCTGGAAGAACTGAAAGCTTTAGCGGATGCCGGAGCACAGTTTAGCCAGGAAACCTTGTTAGGGCTTGCTTCTTTCATCGAAGATGCACAGGCAGAAATGGAAAAAGTAAAAGAGGAGGAAGAGGAAAACAAAACGGATCTAGTATTGAATCAAATGTTTTCTCCGGTACAAAGCAATGCAGAAGAAGAGGTGAGAGCGGATGAATCATAGTCGCTCGTATTGGAAGGAACGAGAGGAGCAGGCAAGAAAGGAACGTGCGAAACGGGAAAAAGGATATCAGGAAGAAATCAAAGAGATATATGAAGATATGCTCGATGATGTACAAAAGGAGATAGATTCATTCTATGTAAAGTATGCAAAAAAGGAAGGGATCTCTATAGGAGAGGCAAAAAAGAGAGCATCTAAACTTGATATTGAAGAATATGCCCGCAAAGCCAAGAAGTATGTAAAGTCAAAAGACTTCTCAAAAGAAGCAAATGAGGATATGCGGCTTTATAATATGACAATGAAAGTCAATCGCTTAGAACTTCTGAAAGCAAAGATTGCTTTAGAACTTACAGGAGACTTTGATAAGCTTCGGGATTACTACAATGAGGTAATTACTGATGAAAGCATGAAAGAATTTGAACGGCTTGCCGGTATTCTTGGTAAGACCATTACAAAAGCAGACACAGTAAAGAGGGTGAAAGCAATCGTAGGAGCATCCTTCCACAATGCAACCTTTTCGGAACGTATCTGGGGACAGAAAGAACTATTAAAACTTGAGGTAGAGAAACATCTTCGTACGGCTCTAATACAAGGGAAAGGCTCAAGGGAACTTGCCAGAAGACTCAGAAAAGTATTTGGAGTCTCTCAGTATAATGCAGAGAGATTAATGACTACGGAGCTTCGAAGAGCACAGACAGAAGTTGCAAAACAATCTTATGAGAAGAATGGCAATGAAAAGTATGAGTATATGGCAACGGGACCGCATCCATGTAAGATCTGCAAAGGATTAGATGGGAAGATATTTAATGTATCGGATATGATGCCGGGAGAAAATGCCCCACCTATGCATCCTCAGTGTCATTGTACTACTGGTCCAGCTCATGATATGGAAGATTATCATGCATGGCTAGATTGGCTTGATAAAGGTGGAACCACGGAAGAATGGGAACGCTTGAAAACACTTGGTAAATCTGATAAGATGCAGTTAACGAAGAAAGAAAAGAAAACACTTCTTGAATACAAGAGTTCAGCAGCTTATAGAATTAATGAGCTACTAAGAAATCATAAAGATACAGATGAACTTCCAGAACAGGAACGAAAGTTTGTAGAAGAGTTAGATTCTGCTTTATCAAAGATGCCCCAATATGAAGGAAATCTTATACGGACAGTTGATTTTACGGCTTTTTCAGATAAAAATGAGAGAATTGAAAAATTTATGAAAGAGTATGTTGAAAATGAGACAGTCACAATAAATCAATATTGGAGCATGTCAAAAGAAAGAGGGTATAATGAAGATGCAGACATACAAATTTATGTTCAGTCCTCAAAGAGAGGAAGAGATATTAGTTCGATTGGCTTAGATGAAAAAGAAGTGCTTTATGAACGAAAACAAGAATTTTGTGTTGTAAAAACAGTGAATTACAACGGAAAATATTTCATACTTTTAAAGGAGCGATAGCGATGGGCTTAACAGCAAGAGAATGGATATGGCTGCCGCGAGATGAGCAGGAAAGAAGAAAAGGAGAATTATCTCAACACGAATGTTTTTTACTTCGAACTAGATACGATGATGTACATCCTACGGAAAAGGAAAAAGCAAGTCTGACCCAGGAAGCAAAAGAGAGGATGCTACAAAAACCAAGTGAAGAAGAAATTCGAAAGTCAAAAGAAAGTGATTTAAAAGTAATGAAGATGTTTGGACTTATTCCAGAACAAGTGACATTTGAGGAATGGGAAAATGCAGGATATCCTATAGGATGGAAAAACGAGTGATTTTATCTGACTTCCATTATCAATACTTGTAAGTTTTGATAATGTACAGATAACAACGAAATATAGAGCGGACAGCTTTATCAAAACTTATTATCAAAAATAATACCATCAATCATTGCGATTGGTGGCATTTTTATACTTATTTTTAAGAAAAGGAAGGTAAGAGAACATGAAAAAGTATGTTGGAACAAAAGTAATTGAAGCAAGACCAATGACAAGAGGAGATTACAATAACTACAGAGGCTGGCAGATTCCAGCGGACGAAAATCCAGAGGACGCAGGCTATCTCGTGAAGTACAGCGATGATTATGTAAGCTGGTCTCCGGCATATGCATTTGAGGAAGCTTACAGAGAATATGATAAGAATAAGCTTCCAGCAACGGCGATAGGTATGATAAGTGAAGACTACAAAGAGCGTTTCAAAGCAGAATATAAGCAGTTAGAGATTCGCTTTGACGGATTAAGAAAAATGCTTAAGAAATGGGATGAGGGAACGCTTGCCTTTGAACCTACTTGCCCACGCAGCACTTACAATATGCAGCTTAAAGCTATGGCAGATTACATGGCGGTACTCGAAGCAAGAGCAGCAATGGAGGATGTAGACTTAATGATTTAATTGTGCCGGTGCAAGAAAGGAGAAAGACATGATCATCACAGGAATGGCACACTTTGAATCAGTGTGCAAAAGAAAATTGGTTGAATGGTATCGCAAAAACAAAGCGTGTGTAGAGATTGACCTCAGTAATGTATATATTGTCTGGTCTTGTAAGACATTACAAAATTACAAGTGTCTTGCATCAACAACAATTTCGGGTGACGGCATCTATGCCGAATATACCTATAACGGAGACAAACAGGAACTTTACGAAGATGTGTATGGGAAATTAACAAATACATGTCACACAGAAGAATAGGAGGTGATCCAGGTTATCTCCCACCGGCGGGGAATGACCGGAAAGGAAGGAGGGTTTCTTTTGATTGAAGTAAGCGTTCGAAAAGATGAAGTCAAAGTTAGCGGACATGCTGGCTTTGCAAAAAAAGGGGAAGACATTACATGTGCAGCAGTTTCAATTCTCACACAGAACTTAGTTAATTCTATTCAGAATTTGACACAGGATAAGAGCACTTGCGTAGTAAAATCAGGAAAAGTAATCATAAATTTAGATTTTGGGAGTCTGTCAGAGCAAACAAAAACTCTGATAGATTCTTTTTTTCTTGGTATTTGCAGTATAGCAAATGAATTCCCAAACAATGTAAAAATTGTGTAACTTATTATTTGTCCGAAATGACATTAAACTACCCAGAGTGACGGTTCGGACTTAGTACGGAGCGGTACAGAAAGGAGCAATATGAGTAAATACAAATTAGACTTACAGTTATTCGCAGAAGGAGACGGTGGTGGCGCAGGAGACGGCAGCGGAGCCGGAGCGGAAGGAACAAACGGAAACAACCAGGGCGGCGAAGGGAGTAAAGAAACTGTCAGCTTCGATGATTTTTTAGCACAGGAAGGAAATCGTGCAGAATTTGACCGCAGAGTACAGAAAGCAGTGAATACAGCTGTAGGAAATGCACAGGCAAAGTGGAAGGCACTGGCGGATGATAAGCTCTCAGAAGCAGAAAAGCTTGCACAGATGACCGAATCGGAAAAAGCAGAGTATCTTCGCAATAAAGAGAGAAGAGAATTTGAAGAAGAAAAGGCGAAATTTGAGCAGGAAAAGCTTCTTGTAGAAGTTCAGAAAGAACTGCAGGAGAAATCTCTCCCGTTAGGATTTGCAGAATCTTTAGCAACCATTATGGATGCAGAGAAGATTAAGACAGCGATCACAGATATTAAAAAGGTTTGGGATGCAGAAATCTCTGAGGCGATCAAAGCTAAGGCAAGGCAGACTCCTCCGCATGACGGCGGGGGAACTCATGCCGGAGGCAGAAGTAGAAATGCAAGTATTGCAGCAATGGCAAAACAGAGCAGAATCATTAAATAAAAGAAAGGATAGAGAAAATGCATAAAACAAAATTAGATTTACAGTTATTTGCTTCGGAATTTAATCCGGATAATGTAACAATGTATGAGAAAAAGGATGGAACAATCCCGGAAAAATACAATACGCTTATTTTAAAAGATGTTATGGAAAACAGTAAGGTCATGCAGCTTGCAAAGTATGAAGAAATGGATGGCAAAGAAAAGAAATTTGAATACTTTGCAAAAGGACCAGGTGCTTACTGGGTAGGTGAAGGCGAAAAGATTAAGACATCGAAAGCACAGTGGTTAAATATTAAGATGGTTGCCAAAAAGCTTGGTGTAATCATCCCATGCTCAAGAGAATATCTCCAGTATAAGATGTCCGATTTCTTCGAAGTTATGAAACCGAAGATTGCAGAAGCATTCTATAAGAAGTTTGATGCGGCAGCAATCTTAAATGTGGAAAATCCGTTTCCGCAGTCGGTAGACGGTTCTACAGAAAAGGCAGGAAACACAATCAATGGAGAGCTGACCTATGACAATATCCTTGCCCTGGAAGACCTGCTGACAGACGAAGATTACGATGCAAATGCCTTTATCTCTACAAAACGGAATAGAAGCACTTTAAGAAATGCTCACAAGATTGAGAACGGTGTTGTTATTGAATCAATTTATGATAGAGGGAATAATACAATTGATGGAATGCCAGTTGCAGACCTTAAATCACTTGATAAGGGAACATTATATGCCGGTGATTTTGACTATATGTACTACGGAATCCCATTTGGCATGAGCTACAAGTTAGATGAATCGGCACAGCTTTCAACACTGACTAATGCCGATGGAACACCAGTCAATCTGTTTGAGCAGGAATTAGTGGCTTTGAGAGTAACAATGGATGTTGGTTTCATGATTGTAAAAGACGAGGCATTTGCTAAGTTGACATCCGGTTCTCTTAAAACATTAAAAGTAACCAGTGCGGCCGGAACAAAGGCTGGAGACACTAAGGTTACCGTAACACCAACAGCTACCGATAGTAATACATACAAGTATAAAGTCGGAGAAAATCTCGATATGCCGGTAAAAGGACAGAACGTAAAGGGATGGACTGTATGGGATGGTTCTTCTGATATCACCGCTGAAACCGGAAAAGAGATTGTAATTGTTGAATGCGATGCCAAGTACAAAGTAGTTGGTGCAGGAAAGACAGAGGTAACTTCGAAAGCGGGGGTGTAAATGTATAGAGTAATCAGAGAATTTGCAGATTTAACAGATTCAAAGAAAATCAAAGAAGGAGAAATCTATCATAATTATTCTGTCGGGGATGTGTATCCTCGACAGGGCAAAAAAGTAGATGAAAAACGTATTAAAGAACTTCTTGGAGCAGAAAACGCAAGAGGAGAACCACTGATTGAAGCGGTACAGGAAGGTGATGTACAGTGACAGACATCGTTTTATTAAGCGATTTAAAGGAATTATTAGGACTCCCAGAAGAAGAACATAGTCTTGACCGAAGATTGACATTAATCCTTACAGGGACAAAAAAACGGTTAAAGTTTCTTCTTGGAGGATTAGATCCACCAGATGAGATGGATTATATTATTTTGGATGTTTCAATTATTCGGTATAACAAACTTGGTTCAGAAGGGCTTTCTTCCCACAGTGTTGAAGGAGAAAGCCTTTCCTGGTCTGACAATGATTTCTCTGGATATATGGACGATATCAATGCTTATCTTGACGAACGAAACAAGAACAAAAGAAAAGGGGGATTCAAATTCTTATGAGGTACGGCACACAAGTATTTTTTCAGAAACGAGTTCCAGGGGCATATGATTCTGATACGGGAAATTACGAAGAGGATAAAATTCAGGAAACATTAAAATACGCCTCTGTCATGGACACACAAACAAAGATGCTTAAATTAGTCTATGGCAGCATAAAGCAGGGAAGTCTTACGCTACACATTCGGAATCATTATAAAGAAAAATTTGATTACATCCGTATTGGTGAAAAGATCTATAAGGTTGATTACACAAGAAAGCTTCGGACAAAGCAGACGTTTATTGTGTCGGAGGTGGCTTGATGTCAGGAATCAAAATGATAGGGCTGAATGAACTCCAGAGAAAGCTGAAAGCAAACTGCAATCTAAATGATGTTAGAAGAGTAGTTCAGGTCAACGGAGATGAACTGAATGGAAAAATGAAACGGAAGACAACGACAGCATTTACGAAAGGGTATACGACTGGTGATACGGCCAACAGCATCAATACAGAGATACGGGATGACGGGATGACAGCAGCGGTAGGACCGACAACAGATTACTCGCCTTATGTAGAATACGGGACTCGGTTCATGCAGGCGGAACCGTTCGTAAAACCTAGTTGGGAAGAACAAAAAGAACTCTTTAAAAAAGACATGGATAAACTTGTGAAATGAGGTGAAAAGCATGGATCCACAGCAGGAATTATTTTCCTATTTACTTGTAGCATTAAAAGAAAAGTATCCAGATATCGGGATTTATGACTCATTCCTTCCACCAGAAGGAACACCGTACCCGTTTATCTACCTTGCAGATTCTCATCAGACGGACGATAGAAATAAAACGGTAGCATTCGGAAATGTCTTTCAGACAATCCATGTCTGGCACAATAGTCCAAGACAGCGAGGAACAGTATCGGGCATTCTGTTAGGAATCAAGGATATCTGTTATAAGTTACAGTCAACAAAAAACTTCGGCTGGAATCTTCGAAACATGGATCAGAGGATTTTAGCGGACACAACAACAAAACAGCCCCTCATTCATGGAGTATTAGAACTCGAATTTAAGTTTAATTAGGAGGTACATAGATGAAAAGGTTAGATTTACAGCTTTTCGCAAATGAGGCAGTACAGGGTAAGAAACTTGTCTATCTGTATAGAATCTTATCAGAAGCAGCGAAGGAAGACGGTACAACACTTGCTTTTACGACAGAAAACGGACGTACCAAGTCAAAGGATGCTGACTCTACAGCTACAAAGGATGGTTCAATCAGGACACCGGGAGCAGCGGAAGTAGAGATTACAGCGACTTCCATTTTGAAAAAAGGTGATAAGCTGATTGACAAACTTGAAAAAGCATTAGATGAAGATTCTCTTATTGAGATTTGGGAAGCAAATCTTATGGAACCGGCAGCAGACGGAAACAATAAATTTAAAGGGAAGTATTTCCAGGGATTTTTAACAGAAATCGAATATACAGCAAATGCAGATGAATTCGTAGAAGTATCCCTTACGTTTGGTATTAATGGAACGGGAGAAGACGGAGACATCACCATTACAACAAGCCAGAAGGAACAGGCCTACGCTTTCGCAGATACACCAAAAACAGGTGCCTAAATCATTAAAGGAGGAAGATAAATGTTTGAATTAGAAATGAATGGACAGGTATATCAGTTTAAATTTGGAATGGGATTCTTAAGAGAAGTAAATAAGATGACAACTATTCCAGTAAAAAAAATTCCAGGTAAGGAAATGAACATCGGAATGCAGTATGCATTTGGAGAGTTACTGGATGGAAATGTCGAGACTTTATGCGATGTTTTATTTATTGCAAATAAGGGACAGAATCCTCGATTGAAAAAAGAGGATATTGATATTTATATTGAGGATGAGAACACGGATATAGACGATGTGTTCAAGCAGGTGATTGATTTTTTAAAGTCAGCGAATGCTACGAAGAAAATCACAGCGGAAGTGCTGAAGATGATGGAGAAGCAGAAGAAAGCGGCAGAACTGGAAGCGGCAAAGGAAAAGAAAGCGGAGAAGAAACAGAAGTAAAAGACTTTGAGGAGATATACAAACAGATAGCTCTTGAATGTTTTCAGTACTTAGGATTTAAGAGCTTTGAGGAAGTAGATAGTCTCACAATCCCCGAATGGAAATTATTAAGAAAAGCAATAGAATTGAAACAGGAAGAAAAAGATTATAGAAATCATTTACAGGCGTTTCTGAATTTCAAGGCAAAAGCCAGAAAGAAATCAGGAAGGCCTGTTTTTACTATTTTTAAAAAGTTCTACGACCATGAAGCAAACTTAAGAGAAATCATGAAAGAAGAGAACAAAACAGACCGATTTGCAAGAGTAAAGCAGCTTTTAAAACGAGAGGAGGGATAGACTAATGTCAGAATCATACAGTGTAGAGGCGATACTTAGCGCAAGAGATGCAGGATTTACTGCCGGGATGAAAGCTGCACAGAAGTCTACAGAATCTCTCGGTTCAATACTGAAAAAAGGAATCGGATTCGGAGCTTTTGCGGCAGCAGGTGGCAAAGCGGTATCGGCAGTTACAAACAATTTGTCCGGTCTTGTTGCTGGAATGAATGAATCTAGTGCAACCTGGAAGACCTTTACGGGCAATATGACAATCGCAGAAAAGTCTACAAAGCAAATCACAAAGGTACGAAAAAACTTACAAAAATTTGCCGAACAGACTATATACAGTTCTTCCGATATGGCTTCTACATATGCACAGCTTGCGGCGGTAGGAACAAAGAATACTACAAAACTGGTAAAAGGCTTTGGAGGACTCGCCTCTGCCGCCGAGGACCCACAGCAGGCGATGAAGACACTCTCGCAGCAGGCTACCCAGATGGCGGCAAAGCCGAAAGTGCAGTGGGAAGACTTTAAACTCATGGTTGAACAGACTCCTGCTGGCGTATCAGCGGTTGCGAAGACAATGGGAAAATCTACCCAGCAGATGATTAAAGATGTCCAGGATGGCAAAATAGCAACAGAAGACTTTTTCAATGCTGTAGCCAAGACGGGAACAAATAAGCAGTTTACGAAGATGGCAACAGAATATAAAACGGTTGGTCAGGCAATGGATGGACTGACAGAAACAGTCAGCAATAAGTTACAACCAGCGTTTGATAGTGTTTCATCTGTAGGAATTAAGGCAGTTAGTGCAATTACAGACTCGCTTGATAAGATAGATGGAAAAAGTGTTGCAAAGAAAATTGGAAGTATTGGGAAAAATGCAGGAAAGTACTGGGAAGTATTAAGCTCAGACACAAAAGAAGCACGAAGTGCAATTGGTTCAGCAGTGAGTGCAATAGGAGGCAGTTTAGAAAAATTAAATGGGTCTTTTGGCTCTACTGAATCGGTATCAAATTTTAAAAGTGTAGTAGACGGAGCTGCATCTGGTGTTTCTAAGTTTGCTGGATTTTGTGAAAAAAATTCAGATTCTATCGCAAAACTAATCACGGTACTTCCGAAAGTACTGATAGGCTATAAAGCATTTAAGATTGTAAAGACACTTGCTCCCGGAGTAAGTAGTTTTTCAAAGGCCATATTATCTTTATTAGGAAAAGGCATTGGAGGATTAGCTGCAAAATTGTTTGGAGTTGCCGCAGGAGAAACAGCAGCAGGAAACTCGGCAAAAGTAAGCAATAAGGCGATGCTAACAATGGCAAAAAGTACAATGATGCTTGGTGTTGGAGTATTAACGATTGCCGCAGGCTTTGGAATACTGGCAGCATCCAGTATAGCACTTGCAAATTCTGGGGGAGCAGCAATAGGAGTAATGGTTGGAATGACAGGTGCTTTAGTGGCTCTTACTATCGGAGGAATGGCGGCAATGAAAGCCTTTTCACAAACTCCGAAAAGAGCACAAGCAGGTGCAACAGCGTTACTTGCATTGGGAACAGCGGTTGTTCTTGTTGCCGCAGGTCTAGCTATTATGGCAGCATCCAGTATAGCACTTGCAAATGCCGGGACACCAGCAATTGCTTGTATGGTTGGTATGGTTGTCGCGGTTGTGGCATTAGCAGCAGGTGCGGCAGCAATTGGACCGGCTCTTACAGCCAGTTCGGTAGGATTAATAGCCTTTGGAGCAGCAGTTGTTCTTGTGGGAGCAGGGGCACTTTTGGCAGCAGCGGCGATTAAAGTTATTTCGACAACCCTTCCTACTTTATCAGAATATGGTACATCTGCCGCAGTGTCCATAGCGGCTTTAGGTGCAAGCATGGTAGCCTTTGGAGCAGGAGCTTTAGTAGCAGGAGCAGGATGTGTAGTGCTGGGAGCGGGCCTAGTTGTAGTTGGGGCAGGAGCAGTTATAGCTGCCGCAGGAGTAATAGCACTTGGAGCTGGTGCCACCCTATTAGGAGCTGGCCTTGCTATATCTGCCGCATCGGTTACTGTTTTAGCAGGAACTCTTCCGGCACTTGGAGCTGGTGCTATAGCGTCAGCCGCAGGATTTACGGCACTTTCAGCATCGGTATTAATGCTGACTCCGGCATTATTAGCATCCTCGGCTGGTCTTGTAGCAATAGCCGCCGCGGCAGCAGTTGGAGCAGGTGGGCTTACTATATTTGGTGGAGCAATGATTGTTGCAAGTGGAGGGACTGTTATATTAGCGGGAACACTGAAGCTTGTGAATTCTAGTATGAAAACAATTGCCAGTAATGCAAAAAGTGCAGGAAAATCTTTAAAAGGTATGCAAAGTTCTGTTAAGACAACGAGCGCAGGGCTGGATGCTATTGGAAGTAAGGCAAAATCGGCAATGAGTAAGTTGATCAGTGCTTTTTCAAACGCTTCTGGGAAGGCAAAAAGTTCTGGACAAAAAGTTGGAACGGGATTTATACAAGGAATGCAGCCGGGGTTGAATAAAGCCCCTAATGTTGCATCCTCTGCCGTATCAAAAGTAAATGCAAAGTTGCGTTCTGGCCGTTCTGGGGCACATGCTGCAGGTGCTTATATCAGCCAAGGTTTTGCACAAGGAATGAGTTCTTGTCTGGGACAGATTGAAGCAGCGGCATCCAGAATGGTAGCGGCAGCGGACAAAGCAATCCGGGCGAAAGCTAAGATTCATTCACCATCGAAAATGACAGAAAAAGATGGTAAATTCATGGGAAGTGGTTTCGCAAAAGGAATTAAAAAAAGTACTGGAAAAGTAAAGAAAGTAAGCGAGAAGCTTACCAAGGCAGCTCTACAAAAGAAAAAGACAAATGTATATGCAAAGGCTATAAAATCAAAAGTTTCCTATGGAATTAAGGCAGGCTTAAAGAGCGTAAAGAAAAAAACAAAGAATCTTCTTGGTTCATCCAAAACGACTCTATTGAAAGCTAACCAGAATCGACAATATGAAGACATGGCAAGTAAGGCAATAGATAAGTATAAGACAACAATCAATAAAAAAGTTTCTTCTACAACGAAAAGTTTAAAGAAGAAAGTTGATGCAGTCACAAAGTCTTATCAGAAAAAGTATAAGAAAAATGCGAAGCTGAAAAAGGCATATACAAACGCAGGCAAAGGGTTGAAAGAGAAAATCACAAAGAAGATAAAGGCACAGGGCAATGCAGCAATCAAGGCAGTAGATAAGACTCTTACAGCTTTAGGAAAGAAGTATCAGAAAAAATACGATGCAATAGCAAGTGACCGTTCTAATTTTCTTTCAAAGATGTCTGATTATGGGGATTTGTTCAAGTCAGATGATTACGGCTTTATCTCTCTTGTTAATTTCAAATCTCAGACAAATCAAATCAACGCTCTTGCGAAAAATATGGAGCATTTAAAGAAAGTATTGCCTTACAACATGATGAAGGACATTCAAGCACTTGATACCGCACAAGGACTTAAATACACAAATGAACTTCTTAAAAAGGGTGATACCTGGTTGAAACAATACGGTAAGGATTATACAAACTTCATAGCAACAGCGAAGAAAAACGCAAATACTTACTATCAGCCATACATTACAAAGCTTGATACAGAGTATGTCAATGCAGTAACAAAAGCAATCAAAGACTTGCAGAAAAAGATGAATGCTATTGGAACGCAGGCATCAAAAGGCTTAGTAAAAGGAGTCTCTAATAAGAAGAATACAAAGAAGGTGAAGAAAGCATCAAATAAGCTTGCTTCTACAGTTCCAAAGACGGCAAAGAAAAAACTGAAAGTTCATTCACCGTCAAGAGTAATGGATAAGATTGCATATTATACCGGCATCGGTTTTGTAAATCGTTTAGAAGCAATGAGAAAGAACGTGCAGTCTGCTATGCAGGGAATCGTAGATGTTCCGGCACAGATGGCCCCAACTTTTGCAGGAAACTTTAACGGGGAGTTATCTTCTGATTATGAGTATTACACGAAAGCAGAGTATACCGTAAATGTGCCGCTTGAAATCAATGGTAAAGAATTTGCCAGGGCAACAGCGCAGGATACAATGGTAGAACAGAATCGCTTACAGCGTAGAAATAACAGAAAGAACGGAAAGGTCTAGGAGGGGAGATATGTTATATAAATTCATAGATACAACAGAATATCAGGATGAGATAGCATTGCCCTCAGAGGCGATGAACTTCAATGGAGTATTTCTTGAAAATGAAGTAGAGGGATACAGAACTCTATACGTCACTGGCAGAGAGTCCCTTGCTCCGGAGTTAGATTTTTATGAGTCCGGAGCAAGACATGGTAAAAAAATTAAAAGCAGAATGTTCCAGGAAAGAGTGATTACGGTAGGGTATCAGTTGATGAGCCCTACCGCTTTTGACTTCCGCATGGCATACAACAAAATGGCTCAGATTTTAAATGTATCTTCTGCAAAGATGATATTTTCGGATGAACCAGATAAATATTTCATTGGAACCCTTACAAGCATGGGTGAGACAGACCCCGGAAAGCTTTGTATAACAGGAGAGCTAGAGTTCACCTGTCCTGATCCATTTAAATATTCCGTAGACCAGAAAATTTATAAATTGTCTGGTCTTAGCAAGATATATTACGAAGGTACGCAAGATTGCTATCCAGAACTCCGTTGGAACATAAAAGGTAATACCGGATATGTTGCTGCCTATAAAGATAGTGCAGATACAATCATACAGATTGGCAATCCATCAGAGGCACAGGCTACGAGTAACATCTTTGCCGCCGGCGACATTGTAGTGGCAAAATGTGAAGATGCTTCTATTTTTGTAAACAATAAGCAGAAAGATATCTTAGGAGCTATCGGAAATGAATGGGAATCCTTTTATTTAAAACCAGGGGATAACCAGATTGGAGTCCTTGCCTCGGGCTGGGCGAAAACTCCCGATGTAGAAATGATTATCCGGGAGGTGTGGCTGTGATACTTTATTTTACTGACAGGAGTTTAAATGTCATAGGAAAAGCGTCCACAAGCCTTCCTGTAGGCTATGGAATTATAAACGATAGCAAAGTAGAAGATATCGAAACAATGGCTGTATCGCTTGAATGTGACGTTCTATACGAAGACAGTCCACAGAAGGTAGAAAACTATACAACTCCGGGAAACTACGTTTTAAGAAAATGCAAGAGAGATAAGGATATCTTATTTCAAATTATCGAAGCGGAAAAGGATGACGATGCAGGAACGTGGCATATTTACTGTGAAGATGTCGGCTTAGATTTGTTAGATGAAGTTGCATTAAAAACAAACAATGCAAAGAATTTGACAGTTACGCAAGCAGTAAATAATACAATCATAGGCAGCGGCTATGAGATTGGCATCAATAAAGTGACAGATAACACAACAAAGTTATGTGAGTTCTCTGAACAGACACGCTCTGAACGATTAAAAGAAATCGCAGAGTTATTCGAGGTAGAGCTTGATTATCGTTTTACCCTCAGTGAGGATGGACACACAGTAAATCATAAATACATAGACATTTATAAAAAGCGTGGCAGTAACAACGGTGTGTTTCTTCGCAAAGGAAGAGATATAGACAACATCACAGTTACAAAATCTATTGAAAACCTTGCCACATCTCTCTATGCCTATGGAGATTCGGACAATTCCGGAACATCGGTCACCTTAGATGGGTATAAGTATGATGATGGAGATTTTGTTGTAGCGGCACAGACCTTTGATGATCGAGACGGGGATGGCAGAGCAGATACAGGATATTGCTTGCAGTCTCGGAAAGCCCTCGAAAAATGGGGACGTAGCGTCAACGGCACAAAGAGGCATATCACAAAGCTTTACAACTTAAACACTGTCAGTCAGAAAGCACTTTTCGAAGGAGCCTTAAAAGAATTAAAGTCAGTCTGTAAGATGGCAGTCAATTATGAATGCAGCATCACAAATACAGAAAAAGAAGTTGCCCTGGGAGATACCGTGAATGTTGTAGACGAAAAAAGTAAGCTGTTTTTATCCGCAAGGGTTTTAAAAATAGAGACCTCAGAGGTTGATAAAACAAAGACATTGACATTAGGGGATTATCTGATAAAACAAAGCGGCATCTCTGAGCAGACAAGGCAGAATATAACACAGATTATCACAACGGTTATAGGAAGCAGAGTCCAGGAGATGACAGCAGAAGACGTAAGGAGAATATGCACATGAGTTTGTTAGGTGAAGAAGGATTAAATGAAGTATGGGAAAGAATGAAAGCTAAAATTTTAGAAGAAAATCAAAAGTATAGATTAAATCTGGAAGATGGAGCATATTCACTAAAAATCTTTCGGCAAATGAATATCTGTATCATTCACATAGTAGCACTCAGTGAACTTAAGGAAAGATCTATTACACTACCCGAAGGATTTTGGCCAGAAGATAACATAAATAATGAGTTTATTTCAGCAACATCTGGGAAAATTGCGGTGAAAAATTTATCAGCACAACAGACATATTCATTAACATATTTTACTTCAAATTTTCTCCCGGATGAAAAATATAAAGTGTAGGAGAGCGAAATGGTTACGATAGATAATGACTTAAGAACAATCAATATCCCATCAGACCTCCAATTCCTTGGCGTAGCTGGGGATAAAGATGTTAATCAAATTGAATTTGAAATGCCAGTTCGATACAAAGAAATCGACTTATCTTCTTATAATGTAAAAATTAAATACAGAAATATAGAACGTGGCAAACTTCGATATATAGAAGGAGAGTATACTCCGATAGATAAGATAGTTACCACGAATTTAATTAATTTCTCATGGATCATTGGGGAAAATGTTTGCAAATATCAGGGGATAACGGAATTTTCGATATGCCTATCGGATGGAAGAACGAAAGAGTTTAATACGAGATGGGTAGCGTTACCTGTCTTAAAGAAACAATTATCTCCAATACGATATATTAATGACAGTGAGAATTTAAAATTGGACATAGAAGGTCTGACTTTTACTGTGGAAAACGAAAATCTTATTGTGAGTAAGAAAGGTAGATGAGGATGGAAACAACGATTAACAAGTGGACGGACCCAGATGGTAATAAGTATTATTTTAAAGACGAAGTTGCACGGGCACAAAACAGAGAGACAATCAAAGATGTAGACATAGAACGCAAGCGCATCGATAATCTTGTTAAGGACACTACCGATAATGTTGTAGAATATAAAGCCGATAATTTTTTAATGTCATGTAAAAGTGATGCACAGGCATCTACTACGGAGACAGCTTTAAATGTTTTTAAAAACATTAGTTCTAAATCTGAAAATTTAGGAAATTTCATAACAATTTCCAGCAATTCGAAGATTCAGATTAAAAAAAGTGGGTTGTATTCATTTGATTGTAAAGTTCAAGTTACCGGTGTAAATGCGTCTACGGGTAGACAATATGCAAGGCTAAAAATTAATGATGTACAAAAAAACGAATACATGATTAGTTTAATAGGAGAGACTGACGAAGAATTTACAAATTTTATTGTTAGCTTAAATGAGGGTGATACGATTTCTTTCACTGGAGAATCCGATTTTGATGATACGTGGATAACACTTTACACAACTATACACATATTAGATTATGACGGAAAAGTAAAAATTCCAGACATTACAAAAGAAGTATCGGATATTAGAGTTGGGGAAGATGGTACTGTATATGGAACCGCCGGGGAAGCGGTTAGGAAGCAAATTGGTAATCTAACGGAAAAATTGACTGACATAATAGATTTGACTTTTACATTAAGCTCTTCAGTTTTAAAGAGCACTACTTTTAGCGTGAAGACCTCAAGAAAGTTAGCAATTATTATTCCGGAAGGGATGATAGTCTATTATTATTATAGACCCGGAACCGCAGTAGCATATAAATATTCAGAAGGAAAAATACAACGGTTTAATCTTAATGTGGGTGAACAACAACATTTTGAAATAAAGGGAGACTCTAAAGTTATCACTAGCAAAACATATTTAGAACTAATGTTAATCCCAAGAATTTTATAGAAGGGGGGATGAAAATGCAGCCGGTATTACACTTTGTTGTAAATAATCAGATTATTACCAGGACAGATACTTTCGTGCCGGTTCGTAACAGTAGAAATTATTTGTATGCAGAATTTGAGTTTCTGACGGATGATTGGGCAGGTAAAAGTAGAACTGCTCTGTTTCGTAGCGGGGACAGCGAACCAATCGCAATCTTGCTCGGAGAGACAGAAACAACAGAAGAAGGTGAAGTGTATGAACAGCGTTTTGAAAATGATTGAAAAACAGTCAGAAATCATCCAGCTTCAATCAGGAATCATTGATACCTTATAGCTCGAACTACTCCAGGGCGGCGTACTGACGGACACAGACTTAAAAGCGATTGAAAAAGCTGCAAAGCTGCAGGAGACGATGAACGAATAAAAAAAGGAAAACAGCCCCTTTCGGAGCTGCTTTTAAAAAATGAAAAAAATACTAACCTATGAAATTAGGTTATAAAATTATAATAACATATTTTACATGATACACAATGGTATTTATTGATACTATTGTGTATTTTTGTTCTCTAAGGAGGTGAAAACAATGAGAACAGTAGCAACAAAAAACAGGAAGAGAAAAAAGAAATATCCGTGGCGAATTATTTTAGACAATGGAAGACAGATTCCTGTCCCAAGTCAGCATGATTTCAAGAGCGACTTTATCCAGCATCATGGATGCAGTCTGGTGGCGTTTTACATGGCTCTACGCTACAAGGGCATCAAGAAAAATATGCAGCAGTGTCTTGCTTATGTAAAGAAGAAATTGAAGTGTGGCGCAAAGTATCCGCTCACGGAAATTGCGAGGGGAATCAATATGATCTGCTCAGGGAAGCCGGCAACTTATCACAAATCTTTAACGACCGAACAGCTAAATGTGAAGTTGAAAAAAGGCCATATGGTCCTGTTTGAAGAGGGCAACCCGACTCATACCGTGGTATTGCTTGTGGACTCAAAAACGGGAAAGATTTGGAGGTTTTCGGACGGAAAGAAAAGTGTAGTAACTGTTAAGAAAGAAAATGTACGAAGGTGTACGAACAAAACATACAGAGGCGTAGTAATTGTAAAATAGGAGGAAAAGTTATGAAGAAGAAATTATGTTTAATGTTAGCAATGCTGCTTGTAGCCGGAATGATTATTCCGTCAAATGTTTCAGCAAGGACTGTTAGTAGAAATAATTATAGAAACATGATTTATGCAGCGGTATCTCCACGGCCTAAGGCAACAGCAGTGCAGAACAAATACGACAGTGAAAAAGATAGGAGAGTCATAGAGTACAAGTGGACCCCTGCGAAAAAGGCAACCGGATTCGAGAATCAATTTTCGAGAGACCCGAAATTTAAAAACAAGACAAAGACTTACATATATAAATTTTCCGGAAGCTCAAAAGCCCATTGGGCAGCTTTTGAGTGTGATTGCAAGAAAGATGATTGTGAAATGGTGCATGGAAAATATTATGTAAAAATCCGTGCATGGTACGGCAACTATCCAGGGAGATGGAGTAATGTATTAGTTTTTGCTGAGAAATAGGAGGGAAAGATTATGATTCAGGAAACGTTGAAATTACTTACAGGAAATTCATTTTTTGAAATTTTATTAATCGCTGTCGTATTAGACACTATCTTGGGAGTGCTCCGGGCGATTAAAGAACATAAGTTTAATTCTTGCGTAGGAATTGACGGAGCAATCAGAAAGGCGGCTATGCTGCTCAGTGTAGGCTTACTGATGCTTGTAGACATTATCATGCACATTAATATGCTCTTTATGATTCCGGAGCAGTACATAAAATTATTGGGTATTCAAAAATTAGGTGTATGCGAATTTTTCTGCCTGTTATTTGTTCTTTATGAGGCCGTTTCTATTTTAAAAAATATGACATTATGTGGACTGCCAGTACCGAAAAAATTGAAAGAACACATTAAAGAGGCATTGAGCGATATGACAGACGAGATGCCACAGGAAAGTAAGGAGGAATAGGCATGAGAAAATTAGTTGATGTATCGAGTTATAACGGAGTCGTAAGCTGGGAAAAAGCGAAGACATACGGCTGCCAAGGTGCTATCTTAAAAATCATCAGAAAAGATCTGAACAGAGATAAAAAGTTCAACGAGAATTATGCGGCTTGCAACGAGAACGAAATTGCCTGGGGAGTATATAATTACTCTTACGCAACTACAGCGACAAAGGCTAAAAGCGACATGGAGCTTGTCTGTGATATTCTTGATAAAATTGATAAAACACACTTTGAGTATGGCGTGTGGTTTGATATCGAGGATAAGGTACAGGCATCGTTAAACAAAACAAAGATTGCCGAGATTATTAACGCTGCACAGCAGGTTGTAGAGAAGAGAGGTTATCTGTTCGGCGTTTACACCGGCATGAGTTATTACAACGAACATATTGATAGAAAACTCGTAAAGTGTAACAATTGGTGGATTGCAAGATATTACAACTCAAACAAACGTATGCAGATTGCAACTGCACCAGATCAGGAGAAAAAGCCAGACGCGGCCAATATTGCATGGCAGTATACTAGCTCTGGTAGGTTTCCGAAAGTCATTTCGACTGGCAACTCTGGTAATTTTGACTTAAATGTAGTGTATAAAGAGCCAACGAGTAAAAAGGTTGAAGAGACTAAGAAAACTCCGGCTAAGACAAAGACTGTATATTATCCTAAATATCGTGGAAAATCCAGTTCGATTGTAGATGCCCTGAAATCATTAAAAATCAATTCTTCGAAGAAAAACAGGGAGAAAATTGCAACTTTAAACGGCATTAAAAATTACAAAGGTGGCGCATCACAGAATACGAAGTTGATTAATTTGCTGAAAAGAGGTAAACTTATTAAGAGTAAATAACTTGTGTAGAAAATAAAAAACAAAAGTTGTTTATATTATAAGTAGATTTAGAAATACACAGGTAATACACAAATAAATTGAACAATCCAGTATTTAAGCGGATTTTCAGAGCGTTTCAGTTTCCGTAGAGGAGGCTGCTAAGGCAGGTAGATTCTAGGTTTTACGAGATTTACAAAAATTTATCGGGAGTCGTTCGGCTCCCGATTTTTGTGTTTTGACAACATATTGACAACATTTACTCTAAGTTGTTGTCAATGTTGTCACCATTTATTACTTCATCAAGCATAGAAAGCATTTTCTTAGTAACATGATCTGTGTAGCGTTTTGTTGTCTGAATATTAATATGCCCGAGTCTTTTCTGGATCAGTGGCATTGGAACACCTGCCTCATAAAGAATTGTTGCATGAGTATGTCGTAAACTGTGGAAGTCCCATTCTTCACTGATAAGAGTACAGTTCTTTGCTTTACCATGAATGCTGCGGGAAGTGTGCTGCATATTTCGTGGGTGAGCCAGAAGACCACCCTGTTTAGCATTTACAAAATGTACAGGCCTTAAATCATTAAGTGAAAGAAGGCTGTGTGTTTCTTCATCATAGTTCATGTAATTTTCTTGATAATATTCTCCGCAGGTTTCTTTATTAGTCAATTGAAATTCCAGCGTTCTTTTTAGCAAGGCAAGAACATTGTTACCAACAGTAACTGTTCTGGATGAATCGTACTTAGGTACATACAGAAGTCACTTACCACATCCAGAAGGTTCTTGCATTTGTTTATTTATTGTAATTGTTTTGTTTTCAAAGTCTACGCAATCCCAGGTTAATCCATAGACCTCTCCAAGACGTAATCCACAATAATAGCCAAGCATCAGAGCAAGGTGGGAAGGATGGCCTTCTGGAAAGCGTTCAATAATCGCATTCCACATATCTTCTTCAACAAAAATATGATTCTCTTTCCTTGTGCCTACCTCGGAATCTTTCCTTTTATTTGGAAGTGTCAGTTTGTAAGACGGATCCACAGAAATGAACTTTGCCTGTACAGTCGCATATCCAAATGCAGATGTCAACATTCCCTTAATACAAGTAAGAGTATTTCTACTCATACCAGTTCGGTGTAACTTGGCCAGAAAGTTTCGTAAGGTTTCTCCCTGTACATTTTTAAGTTTGTAAGAACCAATATAAGGTTTAATATAAAGACGGATCCTTTTCTTGTATGTATTTACAGTTGTCTCTGCAAGTTCTTGTTCTACATAATGCTCCATCCAGTAGTCGAAATAGTCAGCTACAGATTGCTCCGAGACCTTAAAAGCAATACCAGTGCTATTATATTCAGCCAAAGCTTTTGTGCCGGCTGCCTGAGCCTCCGCCTTTGTTCGGTATCCGCTACCGGTTTTCCATTTTCTCGTTTCATTCACACTGGCCAATTGAAAATAATACTGCCAGGTTTTTCCGCGTTTTCGTGTGCTAACTTTTCCCATGAAAATCATCCTTTCGAAAAAAGGGTATAAAAAATACACCCTATGCAAAATGCAGGATGCGTGGTATAATCTAAGTGATGTAAAGATTATCAGCCATCCTGGTTGATAGGTTACTAGAAATCCGGTATGGCAAGTACCGGATTTTTTCCGTTTATAGGGTCATTATACAGCGTGCAGAACATATGTGCAAGGAAATGTTGAAAAATGTTAAAAGGCTATAATGAAAATTTTTTCCTTAGACCATAATGAATAGTGAAATTTTGGGATAAATCAACCTCATCTATAGCATCTATTTTATAATACCAACAGGTACGATGTTTTCCTTTTTTTGATTTCCACGCATTCCCTATGGCCCCTAATTCATAAAGAAAATGTAGGGCATCATCAAGATTATCAATTTCGCTATAAGAAGTTCGGTTTTCTTCATAAAGAGTTTGGATATCACTATAAGAAAAAGATGGTCTTTTAATTCCAGCTATTAATTTTAAACATTGCGTACTATAAGCACTACTTTTGTAAAAAGAAGCTTGATTGAGCATTTCATTATAAAAATCTGTAGCATAAATTTTTCTAGTCTCTTTTAAAACTGTAGCTGAAAAACACGTTCTCTCCGGAAATTCTTTTTTTGCACAGTTTAGAAATGTAACAATGTCACGAGGTCGCCCAAGACTATGATCTAATAAGAAGTCAAGAGGATTTTTCTTGTCAATTGATTCAGGAAATAATATTTCAAATAGTTCTTTGTTTGAACGATTTTTATAGGGTTCGCAGGAAGCCCTTATTTTATGAAAAATCATACTAATTAAAGGATGGTCCCATTTATCATGAGTAGAGTCAAGTAACCAATATAAATCTATGGAACAGGAGGTTTTTATTTTATTTAGATTAGGATGATTTCCCTGCATTTTATTTAATATATCACTGCGCAATAGCATGATTATTTTAAGACTCTTGGCACGAGAATTAAAATAAAAATTATATTTTTTGGCAGCGGTTATCAAATTATATATAATATTTTCGCTTTGTTCACCAGCTTCCTTTTTTAATTCATCTAAATCGTCTAAAATAATAAGTAGATGGTCGTTTATTTGAAAACAATCAAAAACGAGTTGTTCAAAATAATCAATTAAATCAAAAAATCTCTTGCGGGTACTCTCATAAGAAACCCCATCAGATGTTTTAATTCCGGCAGAGTGTTGAAAATTCGAAGTCTGTAACTTGTCAGAGTGAGAAATACCGTGAGAAAGATTTCCAGTAATCTCTTGATTATTAGTAGTAGATAAAGATACTATTTTATAAAATGTGTCATCATTGTATTTAAGCATAAATTTTCTCAGCTTATTTAGCTTGCATCTGGGAAGATGTTTAAGCCAACGATGCTTATTTAATAATGAATTTGCAATTTCATATAGTAAAAACCATTTGCACAATACTGAAATATAATCATTTGTTAATTCTTGCTCATCAATATTTATGAGTTTACATATCCAAAAATTTTTAGAATCAACTATGATGCAGGTCTGTTTAGAAGGAGATTGTTCTACAATATATTTAGAAAGATAAGTTTTTCCAGTTCCCTTACTTCCAATAATCAAAAATTTTTCATTGCTATTTATTATTTCATTATATTTATTGTTGGGATCAAAGAAAAGTTCTTGAAATCTTTTATCACGAGCTTCAACTTCTCCATCAGGTAGCCCCATATATAAGTCTTTTAATTTTACATCATTCAATATAATTTCCTCCCATATTATAATTAAAGACATTATAACATAAAAAAGGACAAAATAAAAAGGATTACATTTTGAATGTAATCCTTTTTAGGTGCGAGGTCGCAATGCCTCATTGACGAGTTCTTAGACTCTTGTTTCTCTATATTATCAATTATATACTAACTGGCAAAAAAACTATATTAGTCTACTATAATATCTATATTATGTCAACTGTTTTTTTATATTTTGATTATATCACAAATTGAGATTTTAAGAAATTAAGATTTTATTAATTTTTTAAGACTTTTTTAGAAAATTATGTTATAATCCCATCGTTGCCGCTCCCTATACTGGTGACGGAAGGGAGGTGCACAAATGATATCATTATACTCTTTTCTTTTTTCGGTATTGGCTGGTATTATTTCAGGAATCATTGTTGAGATGATTATGAAGTTACTTAGCAAGTGGTTTGATCGGAAGAAGAAGTAAAGAACAACGGCAACCAAGCCCAAAATAAAACCCCTCGGTATTAGCGGTACCGAGGGGTTTTTGGTGCATAAATGATATCACCATTTACTCTTTTCTGACTTCAATATATCATATTGAGTCAGATAATTCAAGTATATCCTGGTTTGTAGCATATTATTCATTTTGGGTTTCAGAAAAATATCATTAAGTATCCAGTTAGTTTAGATGAACATATATTTTGTACGATTTGTCAATATAAATTATGAACAAAAATTGATATTATATAATAAAAAAATTATACAATTAGGAGAAAATAGTATTATGGATTTCAATGAACAAATTAAGCAGTTGTCAAAAAGAATATCGACATTAAAAAACTCAGTAGTTACAGAGGAAGCAACAAAAACCTCTTTTATTATGCCATTTTTTCAGATTTTAGGGTATGATGTATTTAATCCTACAGAATTTTTTCCAGAATATGTAGCAGATGTAGGCATTAAAAAAGGAGAAAAAGTAGATTATGCGATTATTATAGACGGAAAGCCATGCATATTTGTAGAATGCAAATCCTGTAACGAAGATTTAGATAAGCACGCAAGTCAATTATTTAGATATTTTGCCGCAGCTCCAGTTAAATTTGGAATACTTACAAATGGCATTGTTTATAGATTCTATACAGATCTTGAAAAAGATAATATCATGGATTTAGAACCATTTGTAGAGGTGAATCTTGAAAATATAAATGAATCAGGAATAAAGGCATTAATGAAATTTAGAAAAGAGACATTTGATAAATCTAATATATACAAAGCTGCAGAAGAATTAAAATATAGTACTCTTATTAAAAAAGTTTTCGAAGATGAGTTTGATACTCCATCAGATGAATTTGTCCGATTTGTACTTAATGACATATATACTGGTAAGAAAAACAAAAATATGGTTGAGAAATTCAAACCTATGGTTAGGAAAGCATTTTCAGCTTTTATAAATGATATCGTAAATCAAAAATTAAATGAGGTTTTTGATACCATGTAAGATGAAACAGAAAATACGGAAGAACAGGGGAATGAAGAGCCAGTATCTAAAATTGTGACAACAGAGGCAGAAATTGAGTCCTTTAATATTATTCGTGGTATGTTAGCTGATACTGTGCCTATTGAAGATATCAAATATAAGGACACAGAGAGTTATTTTGGGATACTTTATAAGAATAATAGTTGGAAGCAGATATGCAGAATTAATCTGGATACAAGGAAAAAGCAATTATTGATTCCAGATGAAAATAAAAAATTTATTCGTTTTTACATCGAATCATTGAATGATTTGTATAAATATAAGGATAAACTTATAGAAGTATTGAACAGATATTTGGTTAGATAAAATTTTTATAAATAAAAAGAGAACAGTATAAATGATGATATTATATGGCATCTCTGGTCTCTTTTTTTAATATTATGCGAGCAATTGTTCTCTCATCTTTAAAGATGTCCTATATTGCTCAGCATCGGGGAAGTCTATAAATTCCACAGTTTTATCAAAGTTTTCCTTAACAACCTGCTTTATCTCATCGAGTGTTACATAGAAAAATTCTCGTCTGGTATTAACCATATTTAACTTTCTGTCTTCGAAAGCTCGATGTAAAGCTGCCTCCAGAGCAGGAGCATTATCAGAGAATATCATGGCATGAATATCGAATTTAAACGGAACAGAGGCATCTCCAAGCTTATCTACTCTATCTTGCGGTTCTAATCTTCTTGTCATACCTATTTTATAAATATTTTCACCAAAAGACCCTACATTTGAAATAACATATACATATCCGGCTTTCTGGTTTGCTTCTCTGTAATCAATATCTTTTATGGACTTATCAATATTGGAAAGTTCAGTTTCTAATTCCGCTTTTTTTGCGATCAAATCCTCGGTCTCACCATGTTCTTTGATTTGGGACAGAAGATTTTTAAGTGCCTGCTGGTAATGGGTCTGTTCTTTCTTAATTTTTTTTCGCTTTTCTTCAATTTCTTTTTTGAGTTTTGCTTCTTCACGTTGCTGGGCACGAAGTTCACGTTGTTCTTCTTTTTCCTGTTGCTTTTTCTGTTGGTATTCAAAAGCCAGATATAATTCTACTATTTTTAAATCTATATAGGATTGATTAATATATACACTCATGATGGTTCCTAATTTTTGAATTTGTTCGGCGCTTTTTACGATTTTCCGTACGGAAGTTTCTATATTATTATATTTTACTTTTCCGATGGTCTCATCGCATTCGCTGTTAAAGGCTCGTAGTAATAATTTTTTCATGTCATTAACCATTTTACGACCTTTTAGCTTTATTGTTATTTACCGTCCAGTCTGTATTACCAGAGGCAGCAATATCCTGTTTTATCATTTGTTTTTGTTGATTTCGAATGGTGGTTAAGCGTCCCTTATAAACATCAGATGACATAAAATTATATCGAGGTTGATAAAGACCATATTCCTGAACTAGCACTTCATCTGAAAAAGTAATGATATCCTTTGAAATCTTATCTAATTCTTTAGATTTTGCTTCTATTTCCTGCTTTTTCTTATTGAGTTCAGATTCAAGAGATGAAAGTTACTTATTAAAATCGTTGATTTTATGTTGTAGATCAATGGCATCATTCATATCAGGTGTAAGCATTTCTTTTAGTTCTTCATTCTCCTTCTTTATATTGCCGATATTAAAAATATCTGATAATCCCATGGTACCTTTCCTCCGTAATAACATATGAATTGAAACTAAAATGTTTCATTTTCAATTATACAATAAAAGCGGAAAAATGTCGAAAAAATGCATATAGATATTAAAAAATAGAGAATTGTCCTCATTTTTATTTAAGCGTAAAAAAGAAGCCAAGGTTATCCCTTGGCTTTGATGAAGATATTTAAATATTTTAAACTATAATCCTAATTCTTTCATAGCCTCTTCTTGTGAAATAAATTCATGACAATCGGAGTTTTCTTCGACTTCTTTTAACATGGCTAAATCAACTTCATTTGGTTCAACTTCTTCAATATCGTCCCATGTTTTAGGAGAAACAGTCCTTTTTGATTCATTTTGAGTGCCTTTATTAGTTTTTCTAATCGCTTATTCAATTCCATAATTCATATCTACAACTCCTAATGGTTCAAAAAATACCATGTAATTATCTACTACAGTACATTTTCCATATTTTAAGAGATATGCATCCAGTGCATCTTTTAAAAATTCTTCTGTAACATCGAGATGCTCTGCCATCTCATGTAAGTTCCTGCAACCATATTTGTAAGCAGGTAATATACTTTCAAATTGCTATGTGACTTCCAATAATCAGACCATCATGAGTAGAGAGTGGTTGTTCTTTTACTGCCAGACCCTCCTGATCGGCAGCATCTAAAAGCTGTTCATATGTCAAGTGAGACACCACCTTCCCATGTAGCGATTTGCTATAATCCTAGTTCCTTTAAAACTTCTTCCTGAGACATTGCAGGCTGATAATCAGGGTCACCAGAATGATATGCATTAAGAGCAGCGATTTCATCTGGATCAGGAGTAACTTCTTCTACATTGTTAAGCAAAAATGTTGCCTGAATTAAATTCCAGACTTTCTCAGCATCTTCATCGCTCATGATAGTAACAGCACCAAAGATTCTTTCTTTTACATTAGACATATAATCACACTCCTTTATAAATCTATCCACGATTACCAATATCAATAATATCAATGATAACACCATTTACATCAAATAATACTCGAAAATTACCGACACGCAGGCGATAACCAGAAGCTCCTTGTAACTTTTTTATATCACCTTCTAATGGTAATCTGGAGATGGCGGTCATCAAACATTTTTGTGTAGGCTTATCTTGTTTCTTTAGAAATTTGATAGCCTTTTTACCATAAATAATTTGAAACAATAAAATTCTCCTTTCTTAATCCCATAAGCTATCATCATTCATAATATCTAAATCACTTTGGATTCCTTCTGGAGTTGCTTCTATATCAGTGCGGGCGTGAGCGGTGCGGAGTTCGTCTTCCATACGTTGAGTTGATAAGAGATTGTTTGTGTATGCGACACTTTTTTTTTGTTAATATCATTTAATTCCCTATAAGAGAGAACTAAGGTTTCTTCATCTTTAGTTTGACATTGAGTCAGATGAGAACGAGAAGAATGGTCTTCTACTAAATCAGCTTTTGTTACGCCAAAATAATTGGCCATTAATTCTATTTTATCAATTCGTGGGTAAGTTTTAGCATTAACCCAGTCAGAGAAAGTTGGCATTTTAAATCCTAATGCATTACATATTTCTGTTTGAGATACAGAGTGAATATTCATATAATACCTTATATTATTAGCCATTATTTGCTTATTTCCCAGATTACTCATTTGGTGTTCCTCCTTGTTTGATTTGATTATACGGTAAAAACGAAAAAAATCAAGATAAACCGAAAAAAATTCGGTTAAACCAAATTATAATACAGATACAAAATAAGAAAGGAAGAAATAAGATGGGAGTTTCAAGTGAAATGAGAGTATCATTAGAACTTGCCAGAGAATTGAATGGGTTAAAACAATCAGAGGCAGCACAAAAAATTGGAGTAAGTACAGACACATTAGGAAATTATGAAAGAGGAAAATCATATCCAGATATCCCGATTTTAAGAAAAATTGAATCTGTATATGGCGTGCCATATGATAGACTTATTTTTTTATCTTTAGATTTCGGTTTAACCGAAAAAAGAACAGAAAAACCAGAACGCAAGAGCAGTTAAGTGTAAAGATCAAGACAACAAAACTCACCAAGAAAACAGCCAGCAAGAAGGCATTTAAGGGTGTAAATAAAAAGATGGTAAATTAAGGTGCCGAAGAAAGTGAAGAAGACTTATGCGAAGATTTTAAAGGGCTGAAAGTGAAATAGAAAGGGATAGGATTTTTTTAAGGACTCATGCTAGATGGTATGGGTTCTTTTTTGTAACAATATAATGTAAGTTATGGGGATTAAAATGACATATTGTGACGATAAAGGATATATGTTATAATCCGAACATGAGTGTTACCATAACGGTAGGCGGTTAGTCTTTCAACAGAGGTTGCTGAGTGCCAGTGGCACTCGTTTTGCAACGACCGAAGTGAAACGGAGACCTGTAACCCTCTGATTACATAGAAACCCGAAAGGGAATCCGCTGGAAAGAAGGAAGTATTAATCAAAGAAAATACAAAGGAGATTTTACAATGAAAATGCACATCATCGGCACTGGAACAGCAACAGTAAGTAAATATATCAATACCTCCTGTGTTTTTGAGGAAGATGATCAGTTATTTCTTGTGGACGGGACAGGGGGCAGTGACATCTTGCGGGCATTTGATACTATGAATCTTAATTGGAAGAAGCTTCATTATGCCTTTCTTTCCCATGAACATACCGATCATTTTTTAGGGATGATATGGGTAATTCGCACGATTGCGGAGTTGTTAGAACTGGAGGAATATGAGGGGGATTTTTATCTTTACGGAAACGATGTAGTATTGGGAAAGGTATTACATGTGTGCCGCATGATTCTTAAGAAACGAAGCCAGGCTTTTTTGGAGACAAGAATTAAGTTTGTTTTGGTAAAAGACCATGAAAGGAAACATATTTTAAATTATGATTTTACATTTTTTGATATTGGTTCTACAAAAGCGAAACAATATGGTTTTTTGATGGAGTATGATAATGGAAAGAAACTGGTATTTGCTGGAGATGAGCCGTTGAAAGAAAATGGTAAAAAATATAGTAAAAATGTAGATTGGCTATTATCCGAAGCTTTCTGCTTATTTGATGAAGAACCGAAGTTTCATGCGTACCAATATCAACATCAAACGGTAAAAGAGGCAAGTAAGATTGCACAGGATTTAAAGGTAAAGAATCTGTTAATCTGGCATACTGAAGACCAGACCGGGAAAAAGCGAAAAGAGCGGTATACAGAGGAAGCAAAGCAATTTTACAAGGGAAATGTGTGGGTTCCGGAGGATGGCGAAGTTTTTAATATATGATAAAAAATATAATATTTACAAAACCATTTTTCTCCTAATATTACTCTGAATTATTCCCAGTAATTGTGGAGTAATTTTATTATAATAAAATAAAGTATGTTTGAAAAATTAAAAGGTATCTGTATATCCCCAGTAGATTTCAAACACATTTTAGGATAATTTTTGGAAAGAAGTTGATTTCTTGGAGAAGGGAAAAATGAAGACAATAGCGTTAATTGGCACTTTTGATACAAAGGGAGAGGAATATCTCTATGTAAAAAATAAAATAGAGAATCTGGGATTACGAACATTAACGATTCATGCTGGCATTTATAAGGAGGTTTTTTCACCAGATATTAATCATGATTCGGTTGCTGTTTTGGGAGGAGGAAGCGTTGCCGAATTGCAGGAGAAAAAAGACCGGGGATATGCCATGGAAGTGATGTCTAAGGGGCTTTGTGCCTTAATTCCAAAGTTATATGCGGAGAAGCTGTTTGATGCCGTTCTTGCTTTGGGTGGCACAGGCGGAACTTCTCTTGTGACTCCGTGTATGAGGTTATTACCATTAGGTGTTCCTAAAATCATGGTATCAACGATGGCATCTGGAGATGTGTCAAGATATGTGGGAACAAGTGATATTTTGATGATGCCTTCCATTGTGGATGTAGCAGGAATTAACCGTATTTCCTCGCAGGTACTGACACATGCGGTTCATGCTATTGTTGGGATGGTTGAACATGAGAATACAGATATTCCAGTCAAAAAGCCATTGATCGTAGCTACGATGTACGGAGTAACGACGCCATGTGTTATGTGTGCGAAAGAATATCTTGAGCAGGAAGGATACGAGGTGATTATTTTCCATGCATCGGGAACTGGCGGAAAGATGATGGAATCTCTGATTAACAGTGGAATTGTAGATGGTGTATTAGATCTGACAACAACAGAATGGATTGATGAAATTGCCGGAGGTATTATGGCAGCTGGTACAGGACGTTTAGATGCGGCTGCATTGAATGGTGTTCCGCAGGTGGTATCGGTAGGTGCTGCAGATATGATTACATTTGGTGAAAGAGAGAGTCTCCCTGAAAAATATAAGGATAGAGTTGTCTATATGCATAATCCGGCTATCACAGTTGTAAAGAGTAATATAGAGGAAAATGTTACATTTGGTATTAAAGTTGGCGAGAAACTGAATCAGTGTAAGAATAATGCGGTATTGCTACTTCCACTTCAGGGAATTTCTATGAATGATAAAGTGGGAAGTGAATACTATGGCCCGAGGGAAGACCAGGCGTTATTTATTACATTAAAGAAAGTGATAAACAATCCTCTTGTTGAAGTCATTGACGTGGATGCACATATTAATGATGAGGCATTTGCAATATTCGCTGCCAGGAAGTTAGTTGCACTAATGGAAATGAAGAAATAGTTTTTGCGGATAAAATGATAGAATCTAAAGGGATATTTCCAAGTGTTTTTTAAACATATGAGGAATTATTTTTGGTATAATATAGTTAACTTAATGTATTCTTTTTATTTTATTGACAGTCTCTTTGTGCATATGTTATAATTTTTACAGAACAAAATAGATTAAGTTGTATAAGATTAAGTACTACGGCTAAAGTTTTCTTTTCTTAAATTTGAGAAAAAGAAGACTTTAGCCGTTTTTTGTGAAACAGGGGTGACAGAATGGATTACGGTTTAAAAGATAAGGTAGTTTTAGTAACAGGGAGCACAAAAGGACTTGGGAAGGCGATAGCAGAACTTATTGCACAGGAAGGAGGAATTCCAGTCGTTACAGGACGAAGAGAGAAGGAAGTGCATGAGATAATGATGGAACTTCGGGAAAAATATCAGGATGAGCGGATTCAGGGATATTGTGTGGATTTTTCAGAGCTTTCAAGTGTGGATTTCATCTTTGATGTCATAAAAAAGGATTTGGGCAGTATTGATGTTTTGATTAATAATGCTGGAATCTGGCCGACAGCATATGTAGTAGATATGAAGCCAGAAGATTTTGAGCGGACGATTCGTGTGAATTTAGAAGTACCATATTTGCTGTGTCAGAAATTTGTGCAGGAAAAGATAGCTGCTCAGCAGAAAGGAAAGATTGTTAACATTGTTTCGCAGGCAGCATTTCACGGATCAACAACAGGACATGCACATTATGCAGCATCAAAAGCAGGACTTGTAAGCTTTAGTATTTCTCTTGCAAGAGAAGTCGCAAAATATGGAATTAATGTAAATATGGTAGCCCCCGGAATGGTGAGGACACCGATGACAGAGGAAGCGTTGAAGGCAAAGTCAGATTATTATAATGGAAGAATTCCAATTGGAAGAGTAGCTGAGCCCGAGGAGGTCGCACAGGCAGCGGTATTCTTAGCATCAAAATGTGCGGATTACTATACGGGGATTACCTTTGATGCAACAGGCGGTATGTTGATGAGATAGATTGAAAGAAAGAATGAGTAAGTATGCATAAGCAAGTAATGGAAAATACAAGTAAAAACAGGAAAAATTATAAAACTTATCATGAAAAGTATTAATAGAAAGGAAAAATGATATGGCGTTAGTAAATATTAAAGAAATGCTTGAGAAGGCAAGAAGAGAACATTACGCGGTAGGGGCATTTGATGCAAGCACAATTGAGATGGCAATGGCTATCGTGGAAGCGGCAGAAGAAGAGAAATCGCCGGTTATTGTTATGGGACTGACTCCAGACTTACAGCAGGGCAATGAAAAAATGCTTACCTACTGGACAGAGAGCCTGAAAGATTTGGCGAAGAAAGCGAGTGTTCCTGTATGTCTTCATCTTGATCATGCGAGAGATATGAATTTCTTAAAACGATGTGTGGATGCCGGCTTTACTTCTGTTATGTATGATGCTTCTGAATATCCTTTTGAGGAAAATGTCAGATTGTCAAAAGAAGCAGCAGACTATGCACACAAATATGGGGCAACGGTGGAGGCAGAGCTTGGTCATGTAGGAGACGGCATTGTTTCTGGTGTAATAAAGGAAGACGGCAATTACGACAATCCAGAAGATTATCTGACCAATCCAGAAGAGATGAAGAGGTTTATTGCCGAAACGGGAGTGGACTGTCTGGCGGTTGCTGTTGGAACTTCTCATGGTGTTTATGTTCATGAACCAAAACTTGATTTTGAAAGACTGGAATTATTAAATAGCATTTCAGATATTCCTATGGTAGTGCATGGAGGTTCAGGAACACCAGATGATCAGATTAAAAAAGCGATTTCTCTCGGAGTTACCAAGCTTAATATCTATTCAGAAATGATGGCGGCTTATTTTGGTACAATGAAAGAAGAACTTGAAAAAGCAGGAACGATGGCAATCTGGATGAGCAATGCAAACAGAGAACCACTTAAAGCGGTAAAGAAGGTAGTAAAAGAAAAAATACGGCTTACAGGTTCCGCAGGAAAAGCTTAAAATATACGGAATTTTAGGAGGGTTACACATGGAAAAATATTTAATGGGAATTGATGCGGGAAATACATCAAGTAAAGTTGTTATTTTTGATTTATATGGGAAGATGATTGCCACAGCAGCAACACCGAGTATGCATTTTAAAAGAAGGGGAGAAGGCTTTGAAGAATTCGATGTTACAGAGTTGTGGAATCTTATATCAGTATGTATAAAAGAGGCAGTAGAGAAAGCAACAGTTGCACCAGAGCAGATTGCCGGTGTCGGAGTTACTTCCTTTGGTAATGGAGTTGTTTTCCTTGATAAAGAAGGATATGCCATTGCGCCAGGCTGTTTTTCACAGGATTATCGTGCCAACAGTATTATTGAAATGTATCAGAGAGAAGGAACATACGAAAAGATTAATGATATTGTAAAAGGTACATTATTTGCGGGAGAACCAGGCCCGATTCTTCGCTGGTATAAGGAAAATTACAGGGAGATTTATGATCAGATTGGTGGAATCCTTCAGTTTAAAGATTATATTATGTATCGCCTTACTAATGTATTTGCTACAGATTTAAATTGTTTTGGCGGAGCCTTTATGGTAGATATGAATACGATGGATTATTCCAGAGAACTGATGGATTTATACGGAATTCCGGAATTATATGATGCATTGCCAAAACTTGCGACAGAGCCGACAGAAATTGTTGGAACAGTAACAAAAGAAGCGTCAGAAATTACAGGACTCGCAGAAGGAACTCCTGTTGCAGCCGGAATGATGGATATACTAGCATGCCTGGTTGGTGCGGGAGCAACGGGAGAGGAGGTATATACTGCCGTTGCCGGTTCCTGGTGTATCAATGAAACACATTCCGATCGAATCATCCCGAATGCATCGTCCAATATGCCGTATCTGAAAAAAGGAGAATATTTAAACTGTTCTTATACCGGAGCTTCTGGTTCTAACTATGAATGGTTTACGAGAATTCTTGGTGGAACAGCAAAACTTGAGGCGCAGGATAGAAACTTGTCTCAATATGCTGTACTTGATGAACTTATTGAGATGGTACCAATTGAGAAGGTAAAAGTATTCTTTAGTCCTTTTGTTGCACAGCCAAGTATTCACATGAATGCAAAAGCGAATTTCTTTAACATTGATATGAGTACGTCTTATGCAGAAATCTGTTATTCTGTTGCAGAAGGAGTTGCTTTTATCCATAAACATCATATTGATTTTTTAAGAAATGCAGGGCTTCCAGTAAAGGAGATCCGATTAACTGGTGGAACAGCAAAAAGCCATGTATGGAATCAGATATTTGCAAATGTTTTACAGGTTCCAATTGTTGGTGTAGATTGTGAAGAAACGGGAGCACAGGGTGTAGCAATCGCAGCAGGTATTGGGGCAGGAGTGTATAAAGACTATGAGGATGCATTTGAAAAAGCTGTAAAAGTAAAAGAACCGGTATTGCCGGATGATAGCACTTTCCCTATTTATGAGAAGAGATATAAAGAGTGGTGTCGATTAAATGAAATTATGAAAACATACTGGGATGAAAAATCGAAAGGATGATAAAGTTGGAGAAACAGGGGTTTTTAGTTGTACCATCTATCCGTGATGTGAAATATTTAAAATATACGCTGGAGTCAGAATGCAGAGAGGTATTGTTATCGAATGCACATATTGGAAATTTAAAACAACTCACAGAGAACTGTCATAGAAATGGACAGAAAGTTATTGTAAATCATGAATTGATTGGAGGACTTGGTAATGACAGAATTGCTTTTGAAATGTTAAAAAAGCTGTATAAAGTAGATGGTGTGATAGGGTCTAGTGTTTCAAAGTTAAATCAGATGCAGCATATGGGACTGGAAACTATTTTTCGTATTTCCCTGATTGATTCTCATTCTGTAGAAATGGCACTACGTTCACTAAAAGGAGTCAATTTTACGGCAGTAGAACTTCGGCCATATTCTCATGCGGTAGAATTTCTTCCAATGTTTAAAGAAATATTTACAGGTAAGTTTTTCGCCGGTGGATTTATAAATTCAGAAGAACGAATAAAGATATGTCAGAAAGCGGGCTTTGACGGAGTTATGACAAGCACTAAGAAATTGTGGAGTTACATAGAATAATTAGAAAACAATGAGAATATTTCCATACTATTTTAAATAACAGGAAAAGAAGGAGTTTTTGAAATATCAAAAACTCCTTCTTTTCTTGCAAAAACCGTTATTTACCTGATTTTTACGAGTTCTTCTAAGGAAGAATTTGCAGAAGCATCCTGTTGAAATTATAATATCAATAAGATATTAAGAAAAGCGTTTTTCGAACTGATAATTTTCAATTTTTTCTAGAATGATAGAAAAATCACATAAAAAAAGTTAGGTGAGTGCGCAAAAAAATAAAATAAAATTAAGCAATATGCACAAAATAATTGACAAAATTAATTAAATATTGACAAAAATAATAAAAAACTTGCAATAAATAGTATGAAGAGTTATAATAAACCTAATAAAAATTATTTAGTAATAAAAATAATTTATGTTAGGAGGATATTATGAGTGAAAAAAACTAACAAGAGAAGCTGACACGAGTACATTGTACGAGTTTAAAGGATCGGTTCCAAAGCCATCTTTACTTGTACCATTATCTCTGCAGCATGTACTAGCAGCGGTTGTTGGTGTAATTACACCATCCATTATCATTGCAGGAGTATGTGGGCTGACAGAGAGTGAGAAAACGATGATGATTCAGGCAGCGTTGCTCCTTACTGCCATTGCAACATTACTACAGTTATTCCCGATTTTTAATCGATTGGGGGCAGGGTTGCCTGTGATCATGGGAACTAGTTTTGCTTACGTTCCGACACTTCAAGCTATTGGTGGTGAATTTGATATGGGAACGATACTTGGTGCTGAAATTATCGGCGGTATCGTTGCAATTATCTTTGGAATTTTTGTAAAAGAGATTAGAAAACTATTTCCGGATGTTGTTACTGGAACTGTAATTTTTACAATTGGTCTTTCTCTTTATCCAACTGCGATAAAATACATGGCTGGGGGAGCCGGATCAAAAGAATTTGGAAGTATGAAGAATTGGGTTGTTGCTCTTTGTACATTTGGAGTTGTTCTTATTTTAAGTAATTTTACAAAGGGAATTTTTAAATTAGGGTCATTATTTTTCGGAATGATTGCAGGATATTTACTTGCTTTGGCATTTGGAATGGTAGATTTCTCCAGTGTTACTAATACGACAGCAATTGTGGCTGTGCCACAGTTCATGCACTTCCAGATTAAGTTTGTACCATCTGCATGTATATCACTTGCCATTGTTTATATTGTAAACTCTGTACAGACAATCGGTGATTTAACTTCCACAACAATGGGTGGTATGGATAGAGTTCCAACCAATCGTGAGTTACAGGGTGGCATTCTTACGCAGGGAGTTATGAGTATTTTTGGAGCATTTTTTGGAGGGCTTCCAACTGCGACATACAGTCAGAATGTAGGAATTGTCACAGTAAATAAGGTTATAAATAGAATCGTATTTTTAGTGGCAGCAGTTATTCTTATGATTGCAGGATTTATTCCTGTATTCTCAGCAGCATTAACAACAATTCCACAGAGTGTTATCGGTGGTGCAACATTATCTGTATTTGCACAGATTGCCATGACTGGTGTTCGTATGTTTACAAAAGATGGATTGACAGCAAGAAAGACAACGGTAGTTGGTATGTCTGTAGCTTTAGGTGTCGGAATTACACAGGTTGCGGATTGTTTATCAGGTCCTGGACTTCCGGGATGGATTAACAGTATCTTTGGTTCTTCCTCTGTAGTAGTTGCTACAATCATGGCTATTTTATTAAATTTGATTCTTCCGAAAGAAGAGACAGCAGCAGAAACTACAGAAGAAACGAAAGAATAAAGTAATCTTTCCAGAATCATATAATTTCAATAATGATGATTCTGGAAGATTATAAATATATTAGATTGTATTTTTCGATTTTATTTCATCTAAGTAACTATACAGAGTGTATTTGGAGATTCCTAAGAATTGGCAGACCTTTGGTCCGGATTTGGTGATCAGGAAAGCACCGGCTTCATTTAAAAGACGGACAACCTGTACCTTATCTTCCTTAGACATTAAGGTAACCGGCTTACCGATATGCTGTACACTCTGTGTGATTAATTCATCTAATAAATCGCCGATATTTACAGCAATAGGTTCTTTGGTAGTATCTTCTTCAATAGTACCAGTGAAGGAAGAAAGCTCTTTTTCCATAGCAAGCATTAAGGAAATGTCGTAATTGATTCCGAAAATTCCAATAATTTTATCGGAGTCATCACGAATAAAAATCGTACTTGATTTTAGAATTTTCCCGTTTTTTGTCTTTGTGAGATAAGCGAGCTTATCTTCCTGTTTTAAGTTTTGCTCACTATTATGAAGAGATTCCAGAACAATCTGAGAAGGTCCATCACCGATTCTTCGTCCAGTTACGTGGCCATTCTCAATGGCGATGATGGAGTGTTCTATGTCTTTTCCCTGCAGGTCATGTACAACAACTTCACAGTTAGAGCCGAACTGTACAGCCAGACCATGAGCAAGCCTTGTGTAAAATTCAATAAGAGATTTTTTCATAATCAATAAAACCTTTCTAAATGGAATATTTTATAACTATTTAAGTCCGTTATCACAGGATAAAGCAGACAAAATCAAAAGAATTTAAATAGTATATTTCATTATATCAGTTAAAAAAAATAAATTCAATTTCTAATCTAAAAAAAATTTAGGAGGACAGCTAAATGTTATTAATAGGAAATGGAAGAGTAATTACACGCGATCAGGAAAATCCGTATTTAGAAGATGGAGCGGTTGTTATTTCTGGAGAAAAGATAAAAGAAGTAGGATCTTTGACAGAAATGAAAGCAAAGTATCCGGAAGCGGAATTTGTAGATGCAAAGGGCGGCGTGATCATGCCAGGTCTTATCAATGCGCACACACATATCTACTCTGGTCTTGCAAGAGGCTTATCTATTGCTGGCAACAATCCAACAAACTTCCTTGAAGTATTAGATGGAACATGGTGGGCAATTGACAGACATCTTACTTTAGATGGAACAAAAGCCTGTGCATATGCAACTGTTCTAGACTGTATCAGAAATGGTGTGACTACTATTTTTGATCATCATGCAAGTTTTGGTGAAATTTCAGGTTCCTTATTTGCCATTAAAGATGTTGTAAAAGAATTAGGTATCCGTTCCTGTCTTTGCTATGAGGTTTCTGAAAGAGATGGCGAGGAGAAAACTTTACAGAGTATCAAAGAGAACGTTGATTTTGCAAAATGGGCAAAAGAAGCAGATGATGATATGGTAAAAGCTATGTTTGGTGGACATGCCTTATTTACAATTTCTGATAAAACCTTCGAAAAAATGGTAGAAGCAAATGATGGAATGACAGGTTTCCATATTCACGTTGCAGAGGGAATGAATGATGTATACGATAGTATTCGCAACTACGGATGCCGTCCAGTAAACAGACTGTTATATAACGGATTACTTGGAGAAAAGACCATGTTAGGACATTGTATCCATGTAAGTCCTGCCGAGATGGATATCATCAAAGAGACAGGAACTATGGTTGTGAACAATCCAGAATCTAATATGGGTAATGCTGTAGGATGTGCACCAGTTCTTAAGATGATGGAAAAGGGTATCACTGTTGGTATGGGAACGGATGCGTATACGCATGATATGTTAGAGAGCATGAAGGTATTTTTAATTATCCAGAGACATCAGCAGGCAATGCCTAATGTTGCATGGTGTGAAGATGTGAAGATGCAGTTCGAGAACAACCGTATCATCGCAGAGAAATACTTCAATCAGCCTCTGGGTATTTTAAAAGAGGGTGCAGCAGCAGACGTTATTGTTATGGATTACAAACCATTTACTCCATTTTCAGACGAAAACATTGACGGGCATATAATTTTCGGAATGATGGGTAAAAACTGTAGAACAACTGTAATTAACGGAAAAGTACTTTATAAAGACCGTGAATTTGTAAACATTGATGAAGATGCAATCAATGCGTGGACAATGGAACAGAGTAAGAAGCTCTGGGGGGAATTAAATCACAGAACTTACTAAAATAAAATGATAATAAAGGGGAGAGTACTATGAGCGATATTATGAGACCGATGTCTATTGGACATCTTATGAACTGGGCATTAAGCGAATACAAAAAGAAAGGAAGTATTTTTGGTATTGATAAGCTTGTACATTACACAAGCGGACAGGCACTTCCTATTTATGAGGAAAAGATTGAATCTCCATTCGGACCAGCAGCAGGTCCAAATACACAGTTAGCACAAAACATCATTGCTTCTTATGTAGCTGGTTCCAGATTCTTTGAATTAAAGACTGTACAGGTAATGGATGGTGCAGAACTTTCTGCTTGCGTTGCAAAACCATGTATTACAGCAGGAGATGAGTGCTATAACTGTGAATGGTCTACTGAGTTATATGTTTCACAGGCATACGCTGAGTATGTAAAAGCATGGGTTGTATGTAAGATTCTTGCCAAAGAATTAGGACTTGGCAATCCAGACGGATTCGTATTTAATATGTCTGTTGGATATGACTTAGAAGGAATTAAGTCCGAAAAGGTAAATACATTCATTGATGATATGATCGAGGCAAAAGATACAGAAGTATTTAAAGAGTGTATCAACTGGGCATTAGAGAATGTAGATTCTTTTGAAAATGTAGATGCAGACTATATTAAGTCTATCAGCTCTAACATTTCCAGTTCCATCACAGAATCTACTCTTCATGGCTGCCCTCCGGATGAAATCGAAAGAATTGCTACTTATCTTATTACAGAGAAACATCTTCATACATTTATCAAATGTAACCCAACTCTTCTTGGATATGAATATGCAAGAAAGAGATTAGACGAGCTTGGATTTGATTATGTTGCATTTGATGACCATCATTTTGTAGAAGACTTACAGTGGGATGATGCGATTCCAATGTTAGAAAGATTAATGGCATTAACAAAAGAAAAGGGATTAGAGTTTGGTGTAAAACTGACAAACACATTCCCTGTTGACGTTGCTGCAAAAGAATTACCTAGCGAAGAGATGTATATGTCCGGACGCTCCCTGTTCCCATTAAGTATTCATCTTGCAAAACTGTTATCCAAACAGTTTGACGGCAAACTTCGTATTTCTTATTCTGGTGGAGCAACAATCTACAATATCCGTGAAATGTTTGACGCAGGTATCTGGCCAATCACAATGGCAACAAATATCTTAAAACCAGGTGGATATGAAAGATTAAGCCAGATTAGCGAGAAGTTCATGGAATGCGGTACAGAGAGATTCCACGGAACAGATACAAAAGCAATCGCAGCGTTAGATGACGCTGTTGCAAGCGATGAATTATATAAGAAACCAGTAAAACCTTTACCAGAAAGACATATGGAAAAAGAACTTCCACTGTTTGACTGTTTCACAGCTCCTTGCCGTAATGGCTGTCCGATTGCACAGGATATCCCAGCTTACCTTGAGGCAATGACAGAGGGCGATGCAACAAAGGCATTAGATATCATTTTAGAAAGAAATGCATTACCATTTATCACAGGAACTATCTGTCCACATCACTGTGGAGATAAATGTATGCGTAACTATTACGAAGAAACATTACATATCCGTGAGACAAAATATGCAGCAGCGGATGCCGCCTATGAAACAGTTCTTAAGAATATTGCAAAACCGGAAGCAAGAACAGATAAGAAGGTTGCTGTTATTGGTGGTGGTCCTGCGGGTCTTTCTGCAGCAATGTTCCTTTCAAGAGCAGGTGTCCCTGTTACTGTATTTGAAAAGTCTGAAAATCTCGGCGGTGTTGTAAGAAATGTTATTCCAGACTTCCGAATTAAGAGAGAAGACATTGAGAAAGATGTTGCACTTTGTAAAGCATACGGTGCAGAGTTTGTAACGGGTAAAGAAGTTGCTTCTATTAAAGCACTTAAAGAAGAAGGATATACAGATGTTATCGTTGCCATCGGTGCATGGAAACCTGGTAACGCACATCTTCAGTACGGCGGCGCATTTGATGCAGTAGAGTTCTTAGCAGATGCAAAGAATGAAAAAATTGAAGTTGTTCTTGGTAAAAATGTTGTTGTTCTTGGTGGTGGAAACACAGCAATGGACGTTGCAAGAGCAGCGATTCGCGTAAAAGGTGTAGAAAATGTACGTCTTGTTTACAGAAGAACAAAGAGATATATGCCTGCAGACGAAGAAGAATTAAGAGAAGCTATCGAGGATGGCGTACAGTTCATGGAACTTCTTGCACCGATTGGTGTGGAGAATGGACAGCTTAAATGTTCTGTAATGGAACTTGGTGAGGCAGATGAGTCTGGAAGAAGAGCACCAGTTGACACAGGAAAAGTAGAATATGTTCCAGCAGATACTGTAATTGCAGCTGTTGGAGAAAATATCGATGGTACATTATATGAAGATATGGGTGTGGAACTTGACCGCAAGGGCCGCCCGGTTGTAGATGCAAACATGATGACAAGTGTAGAAGGCGTTTACGCAGCAGGTGATTCCAGAAGAGGACCAGCTACTGTTGTAGAAGCAATCGCAGATGCATCGAAAGCTGCCGCAGCCATTGCAGGTATTTCCTACGAAAAATATGCAGAAGCGAATGTGGCAGAAGATTCAGCAAAATACATCGCCAAGAAGGGATACCAGAGTCCTGACCTTACAGAGATGCCAGATAAGAGATGTCTTGGATGTTCTACTGTATGTGAGACATGTGCAGATGTATGTCCAAACAGAGCAAACGTTGCAATTAAAGTTGCTGGTAAATGTCAGGAACAGGTTATCCATGTAGATGGTATGTGTAATGAATGTGGTAACTGTGCTGTATTCTGTCCATACGCTGGAAGACCTTACAAAGATAAATTTACATTATTCTGGAGTGAAGAAGATTTCACAAACAGCGAAAATGAAGGATTCTACTGTGAAGAAAACGGAGAAATCCATCTTCGTCTTGATGATAAAGTAGAAAAAACGGACATCAATGGCATCCGTACTATTTCCGCAGATGCAGCAGCGGTCATCGAGACAATTCAGAAGGATTATTCCTATCTGATGAAATAGTCAGGCGAGTATTATGGCTGTTAGAAGAAAGAAAGTTGCCGTAATCCATTGTAACGGCAGACCAACCAGAAAAGAAGGATTTGAACAGGTTACTGTCACAGGTAACTGTCAGGAAATATTAACACAGTATTCAGAAGGTATTAACATATGCTCTTATGGATGCCTCGGTGGAGGAAGCTGTGTGGAAGCGTGTCGGTTACACGCAGTGTCAATCGGTGAAAGAGGAATTGCGAAGATTGATGAGGAAAAATGTGTGGGATGTGGGCTTTGTGCAAAAGCCTGCCCACAGCATCTGATTCAGGTAGTTCCAACAGAAAATACCATTCAGCCACAGTGTGCTAACCTTGACAAAGGCCCAAAAGCGATTCAGGGATGTGCAGTAAGCTGTATTGGATGCAGAATCTGTGAGAAATACTGTCCATGTAAGGCAATCAAAGTTGTGGATAACCACGCTGTCATTTGTCAGGAAAAATGCATCGCCTGTGGTATGTGTGCCGTCAAATGTCCACGGGGTGTTATTCACGATAAAAATGGTATTTTATCCATAAGATAAGAGAGGAGGAGAACTATGGCAACAGAATATTGTTTTACTGTCAATGGAATGCGCCGGACAACAACAGAAAAAAAGTCTCTTCTTCGCTATCTTAGAGATGACCTTCATTTATTTTCCGTAAAAGATGGATGTAGTGAAGGTGCCTGCGGAACCTGTACGATTATTGTTGACGGGGTTGCAGTAAAAGCCTGCGTTTTAACGACAGATAAATCTGTGGGAAGAAACATTGTAACGGTAGAGGGACTGACAGAAAGAGAGCAGGATGCATTTGTCTATGCATTTGGTTCGAAAGGTTCTGTACAGTGTGGTTTCTGCATTCCGGGAATGGTTATGGCAGGAAAAGCACTTATTGATCAGAATCCAGACCCAACAGAAGAAGAAATTAAATACGCATTAAGAGGTAATATCTGCCGCTGTACCGGTTATAAAAAGATTATCGAGGGAATTCAGCTTACCGCAGCAATTCTTCGAGGAGATGCAGAGATTGACTATGACCTTGAAAGAGGAGAACAGTACGGTGTCGGACAGAGAGCATTCCGTGTCGATGTGCGAAAGAAAGTGCTTGGATACGGCAAATATCCAGACGATATTGTTATGGATGGTATGGTACATTTATCTGCAGTACGCAGCAAATACCCTCGTGCAAGAGTGTTAAAGATTGATGCGTCAAAAGCAGAGGCACTTCCAGGTGTGCTTGGTGTACTCACAGCAAAAGATGTGCCAAATAATAAAGTGGGACATATTCAGCAGGACTGGGATGTTATGATCGCTGAAGGCGATATTACAAGAATGATTGGGGATACCATCTGTGTTGTTGTAGCAGAGACTGAAGAAATCCTTGAAAAGGCAAAGAAGCTTGTAAAAGTAGATTACGAAAAGCTGGAGCCGATCCGCAATGTCCATGAGGCGATGGCAGAGGATGCCCCACAGATTCATTCAAGTGGAAACTTATGCCAGCAGCGTCACGTTACAAGAGGAGATGCCAAAACTGCTTTAGAGAAGGCAGCCTATAAAGTAACCCGTTCATTTACAACACCATTTACAGAACACGCATTTCTTGAACCAGAATGTGCGGTTTCTTTCCCATATAAAGATGGAATTAAAATATTAAGTACGGATCAGGGAGCATTTGATACAAGAAAAGAAGTATCCATTATGTTTGGCTGGGATCCGGAAAAGATTGTAGTAGAAAATCAGCTTATCGGTGGTGGCTTCGGTGGAAAAGAAGACGTTACCGTACAGCATTTAACTGCACTTGCAGCATATAAATACCAGCGTCCGGTCAAGGCCAAGTTCACAAGACAGGAGTCTCTATTCTTCCACCCGAAACGCCATGCAATGGAAGGAACCTTCACTCTTGGCTGTGATGAAAATGGTATTTTTACCGGCCTTGACTGTGAGATTTATTTTGATACAGGAGCTTATGCTTCCCTGTGTGGACCGGTTCTTGAAAGAGCCTGCACGCACTCCGTAGGGCCATACTGTTACCAGAATACAGATATCCGAGGATTTGGATATTATACGAACAATCCGCCAGCCGGAGCGTTCCGTGGATTTGGAGTATGTCAGAGTGAGTTCGCGTTAGAGTCCATTATTAACCTTCTTGCAGAACAGGTAGGCATCTCTCCGTGGGAGATCCGATACCGTAACGCGATTGAGCCAGGAAAGGTTCTTCCAAACGGACAGATTGCTGACTGTTCTACTGCCTTAAAAGAGACATTAGAGGCTGTAAAAGATGTGTACGAAGCTAATAAAGACCATGCAGGAATCGCCTGTTCTATGAAGAATGCCGGTGTAGGCGTAGGGCTTCCGGATAAAGGAAGATGCAACCTTGTGATTGAAGATGGTGTCTGCGTGATTTATGCGGCTGCCTCTGATATCGGACAGGGATGTGCTACTGTATTTTGTCAGGATGTGGCACAGGCAACCGGACTTCCACTTTCAAAAATCCGCAACGCTGTTTGCAATACAGAGAATGCACCAGATTCCGGTACAACTTCTGGTTCAAGACAGACTCTTCTTACTGGTGAAGCAGTAAGAGGAGCGGCAGTGAAGCTTGCCGATGCAATGAAAGAAGTCGATAATGACTTAGAGAAATTAAACGGCAAGAATTATTTCTATGAATATTATGAGCCAACCGATAAACTTGGTGCAAATGTGCCATATCCAAAGAGCCATATCGCATATGGATTTGCGACACATGTTGTTATCCTTGATAAAAAAGGAAAAGTAACCGAAGTGTATGCGGCACACGACTCTGGAAAGGTAGTGAATCCAACCTCTATTCAGGGACAGATTGAGGGAGGCGTACTCATGGGAATGGGCTATGCTTTAACCGAAGACTGGCCACTTAAAGACTGCGTTCCTCAAGTAACTTACGGAACACTTGGCTTACTCCGTTCTACACAGATTCCAAATATTCATGCTATCTATGTAGAAAAAGAGAAGTTATTAGATGTTGCCTATGGTGCAAAGGGAATTGGCGAGATTGCAACAATTCCTACTGCCCCTGCTGTACAGGGAGCTTATTATGCCCTTGATGGCAAATTTAGAACAAAATTACCATTAGAGGATACTTTCTATCGTCCAAAAGAAGAAGAGTAATTCTGATAGCGTGTTTGAAAAATCAAAAATCAATCTGTACATCTTGCTGAAACTATTTTTCAAACATGCTATCGTGAAATCAGCTAATGCTGATTTCATCTGTAAACATAAAGTAAAAAACTCTATAAAATATCATCTTATCAGTAAACAGATAGGACGATAAGTGATAAAATTTGTATTTCTATCTTTTTCTTTTACAAAATGAAATAATATAGAAATAATATAGTAAATTAATTATAATCCCTATTTTAAATAAAAAATTTGTTAAAAAAGCTACAGAAATGTAGCTTTTTTTGGTACTATAGTTTATAATACTTACAAATAAGTAAATTTGTGAAAGAAAAGGGAGAAAACTATGTTTGTTAGCAATGTAGGCGGAATTATTGCAGCGGCAAGTAAGGAGAGCGCACATCCTTTGCGAAAGACGGGAAAGATTCCAGCTATTAAAAGAATTGTCCTTTCCATGCAGCAGGCAGGTCTGTTTCCAATAGTAGTAGTTGTAGGAGCTGATGACTACGAGAGCAGATATCAGCTAAATAATCTTAATGTAGTATTTTTAATTTTAGAAGAGTCGGACGAAAAGAGAGAACTATTTCATTCGGTAAAAGCTGGTCTTTCTTATTTACAGGATAAATGCTTAAGTGTTGTATTTACCCCGGTAAATGCCCCCATGTTCATTCCGAAGACCATCGTGGAGATGCGAAAATATCACGATGATATCGTCGTACCTTCTTATAAGAAAAAAGCTGGGCATCCAGTGCTCATTTCCAATGAAATGATTCCTGATATCCTTGCCTATGATGGTGAAAACGGACTGCGGGGAGCCATCGAAAAATATGCAGGCAGAAGAGTATTTGTTGAGGTAGATGATATTGGAGTATTATCACTTAATCAGGAGGATGATGAACTGCAAAGCCGGATTGAAGAACATAATAAATCCATCCTTCATCCAATCCTTACTTTTGGAATTGGACACGAAACCCCGTTCTTCAATGCCCGTTTAAAATTATTACTTTTTTTAATAGAAGACTTGAATAATGTAAGAAAAGCCTGTGATACAATGGCATTATCTCCAGGAAAAGCCTGGGATATGATTAATGAACTAGAAGACAAACTAGGCTATACTGTCGTAAAAAGACGCCGAGGCGGACGAAATGGAGGAAAAACCTTCCTCACTGAAGACGGCCGTCAGTTTTTGATCACCTGCCAGAGATTTGAAGAACAGGTCATAAGTTTTTCAGAACAAAAATTCGAGAAAATGTTTCTCGAAAGCCATATGCTGGAAAAGAAAGAAGAGGAATAGGTAAAACAGATGTAATAGATAAACAGACGCTCCCCCAAATCTCTTTCGTAGATAACAAATTCATCTTTCCCGTATTTTGCCAAAGTCAGAAGGTGCTGAAAACAAAGAGCCCCTATCTATGGCCTCGGAGTTGCCAGAGTACGATATGGTCAAAAGTTCCTCCTTAAATATATTGATTTTGCGACTTTTGTGTTTTTTACAACGGAGTCAAAATCAATATATTTAAGGAGAAACTTTTGACTAGATATCTTCTCGTAACGAAGAAAGTCACAGATAGGGGCTCTTTGTTTTCAGCACCTTCGTCTCTTTTCAAATACCTCAAAAGAAGAATTTGCTAATCTGCCGTTATACCACTATAATAAAGACAACAAAAAACTTTTCATTACACCTAACAAAAAGTTTGTAGACTATTTTTATGGAGGAAAACAATGGAGAAAATCAAATGGATTTTGAATCAGATGCCAAAGAATGAAGATAAGAATCTTGCGGTAATGGCACTTGATAATGTAAATCAGGCAAGAAAGTTTCACCGCAGCTTTCCACAGTACTCAGTAACACCATTAGCAAAGCTTGATGGAATGGCTGGACAGCTTGGACTCGGCGGTTTATTTGTGAAAGACGAAAGCTATCGTTTTGGATTAAATGCGTTCAAAGTACTTGGCGGTTCTTTCGCAATGGCAAAATATATTGCAAAAGAGATGGGTAAAGATGTTAGTGAGATGACATATGATTATCTGACAAGCAAGAAATTCCGCGATGACTTTGGACAGGCAACATTCTTTACTGCAACAGACGGAAATCATGGACGTGGTGTTGCATGGGCAGCAAATAAGCTTGGACAGAAAGCCGTTGTACATATGCCAAAGGGAAGCACACAGACAAGATTTGATAATATTGCGAAAGAAGGTGCTTCTGTAACAATCGAAGAGTTAAATTATGATGATTGTGTAAGACTTGCAGCAAAAGAAGCAGCAGAGACACCACATGGTGTTATCGTTCAGGATACTGCATGGGACGGATACGAAGAGATTCCTTCCTGGATTATGCAGGGATACGGAAGTATGGCTGGTGAGGCTGCAGAGCAGTTAAGAGAAGTAGAAGTAAACAGACCTACTCATGTATTTGTACAGGCAGGTGTAGGAAGTCTTGCAGGCGGTGTTGTTGGTTACTTTGCAAACCTTTATCCAAACAACCCACCTAAATTTATCGTAATGGAAGCTGGCGCAGCAGATTGCCTTTATAAAGGAGCAGAAGCTGGAGATGGCGAACCAAGAATCGTTGGTGGAGATCTTCAGACAATCATGGCAGGTCTTGCCTGTGGCGAACCAAATACAATTGGATGGGATATTTTAAGAAACCATGTTTCCGCATTTATTTCCTGTCCAGACTGGGTATCTGCAAAGGGTATGAGAATGCTTGCAGCTCCAGTAAAAGGAGATCCATCCGTAACATCCGGAGAATCCGGAGCGGTAGGAATGGGAGTTATTTCTTCTATTATGACAGACGATGCTTACAAAGAACTCAGAGAAGCATTGGAGTTAGATAACTCCAGTCAGGTGCTCATGTTCTCCACAGAGGGAGATACAGACCCTGATAAATATAAGAAGATTGTATGGGGCGGCGAATACCCAACCGTATAAAAATATCTTTTAGATAAATGAAATAAAGAAAATTTAAGGGCAGTGTGGTCGGAGAGAAATTAATATTCCCAATTTTCAGACTCCGTGAAATTTACCAACTGTGGATGAATGCAATATTTAGGAGGATAAAAATGGCATTAGATTTTCAGAAAATTAATGAAGCAGCAGAAAATTACAGAGCAGACATGGCAGCATTTCTTCGTGCGATGATTTCTCATCCAAGCGAAAGCTGTGAGGAAAAAGAAGTTGTTGCCTGCATCAAAGCAGAGATGGAGAAGTTAAACTTTGATAAAGTAGAAGTTGACGGATTAGGAAACGTTATCGGATGGATGGGAGATGGCGAAAAGATTATCGCAATCGACTCTCACATTGATACAGTAGGTATCGGTAACATTGATAACTGGGAACAGGATCCATACAAAGGATATGAAACAGATGAAATCATCTACGGACGTGGCGGTTCTGACCAGGAAGGTGGAATGGCAAGTGCTGTATACGGTGCTAAAATCATGAAAGACTTAGACCTCATTCCAGAAGGTTATAAGATTATGATTGTTGGTAGTGTACAGGAAGAAGACTGTGACGGAATGTGCTGGCAGTACATTTACAACAAAGACAAAATCGTTCCTGAGTTTGTAATTTCCACAGAGCCTACAGATGGTGGTATTTACAGAGGACATCGTGGAAGAATGGAAATCCGTGTAGACGTTAAAGGTGTTTCCTGCCACGGTTCTGCTCCAGAAAGAGGAGACAATGCAATTTACAAGATGGCTGACATCATCGCTGATGTAAGGGCATTAAATAACAACGGATGTGACGAAAGCACAGACATCAAAGGCCTTGTTAAGATGCTCAGCCCTAAATACAACCCAGAACATTACGAAGATGCACAGTTTTTAGGAAGAGGAACATGTACAGTATCTCAGATTTTCTACACATCTCCTAGCCGTTGTGCTGTAGCAGATAGCTGTGCAATCTCCATCGACCGTCGTATGACTGCTGGTGAGACATGGGATTCCTGCTTAGACGAAATCCGCGCACTTCCTAGCGTTCAGAAATACGGTGATGATGTTAAAGTTTCCATGTATATGTATGACCGTCCATCATGGACAGGAGAAGTATACGAGACAGAATGTTACTTCCCAACATGGATCAACAAAGAAAATGCTGCTCATGTTCAGGCATTAGTAGACGCTCATAAGGGACTCTTCGGAGATAAACGTATGGGACCAGATTCTACAAAAGAACTTAGAAACCGTCCATTAATCGACAAATGGACATTCTCTACAAACGGTGTAGCAATTCAGGGACGTTACGGAATCCCATGTGTAGGATTCGGACCTGGAGCTGAATCACAGGCACACGCACCAAACGAAATTACATACAAAGATGATTTAGTAAGATGTGCAGCAGTTTACGTTGCAGCAGCAAACCTTTACAACGAAGACAACAAGACAGATGATGTTTCACAGTTCCGCGCTGGAAAAACAAATAACGACATTAAATAATTTATCTTTTTACCTTAGATAAATAAAATAAACAAGTTAATAAAAGAGTATTTCAAAATAAGGAGAATAAAAATGGACAAGAAATTACAGGGTTATATTGACAAATTAAACAAATTAAACTTCAAAGAAATGTACAACGGAGACTTCTTCCTTACATGGGAAAAGACAGATGACGAATTAGAAGCAGTATTTACTGTTGCTGAAGCACTTCGTTACATGAGAGAGAACAACATCTCTACAAAAGTATTTGAATCTGGATTAGGAATTTCTTTGTTCCGTGACAACTCTACAAGAACTCGTTTCTCTTTCGCTTCCGCTTGTAACCTTCTTGGATTAGAAGTACAGGATTTAGATGAGACAAAGAGTCAGATTGCTCATGGTGAAACTGTAAGAGAAACAGCAAACATGATTTCCTTCATGGCAGACGTTATTGGTATCCGTGACGATATGTACATCGGAAAAGGAAACAAATACATGCATGAAGTAGTAGATTCTGTAACACAGGGAAACAAAGATGGTGTTCTTGAGCAGAAACCTACATTAGTTAACCTTCAGTGCGATATCGACCATCCAACACAGTGTATGGCAGATATGCTTCACATCATCAATACATTTGGTGGTGTAGAGAATCTTAAAGGTAAAAAAGTTGCTATGACATGGGCTTACTCTCCAAGTTATGGTAAACCATTAAGCGTACCTCAGGGTGTTGTTGGCTTAATGACAAGATTTGGTATGGACGTTGTACTTGCACATCCAGAAGGATATGACATCATGCCAGAGGTAGAAGAAGTTGCTAAGAAAAACGCAGCAGAAAACGGCGGAAGCTTCACAAAGACAAACTCTATGGCAGAAGCTTTCAAAGATGCTGATATCGTATATCCAAAGAGCTGGGCTCCTTTTGCAGCTATGGAAAAACGTACAGACTTATATGCAGAAGGTGACCAGGCTGGAATCGATGCATTAGAGAAAGAATTACTTGCGCAGAACGCAGAGCATAAAGACTGGTGCTGTACAGAAGAACTTATGTCTACAACTAAAGACGGAAAAGCTCTCTATCTTCACTGCTTACCAGCAGACATCAATGGTGTATCCTGCAAAGACGGAGAAGTTGAAGCTTCTGTATTTGACAGATACCGTGATCCATTATACAAAGAAGCAAGCTACAAACCATACATCATCGCAGCTATGATTCTTCTTGCAAAACAGAAAGATATCACTGGAACATTAGAAGCATTAGCAGACAAAGCTACCCCAAGACACTTCGGTGAATAATTTAAGTCGTTTATTAATTCGCAGGGGGTATAGTTAGAGTGAGTAAAAGAATCGTCATCGCTTTAGGGGGAAATGCACTTGGAAGCAACCTTGAAGAGCAGATGAAAGCCGTAAAGAATACAGCAGTTGCGATTGCTGATTTAATTGAAGAGGGAAACGAAATTGTTATCGCGCATGGAAATGGACCACAGGTTGGGATGATTCAGAATGCGATGACAGAACTCAGAAGATCAAATCCTGAAAAGTATGTACAGTCTCCGTTATCTGTATGTGTGGCAATGAGTCAGGGATATATCGGATATGACCTTCAGAATGCACTTCGCGAAGAGTTATTAGATCGTGGAATTCAGAAAGACTGTGCGACAATGCTTACACAGGTTGAAGTAAGTCCGGATGATCCGGCATTTAAAAATCCAACCAAACCAATCGGTTCCTTTATGACAAAAGAAGAAGCAGATGAGCTTGTAAGGGAGAAGGGTTATAAGGTAATCGAAGATTCCGGACGAGGCTACCGCAGAGTGGTAGCTTCCCCGAAACCAGTATCTATTGTAGAGATTGACACAATCAAAGCATTAGTAGAAAGCAACCACGTTGTCATCGCATGTGGTGGTGGTGGAATTCCTGTATTTAAAACAGGAGGACATCACTTAAAAGGTGCAGCCGCAGTAATCGACAAAGATTTTGCCGCTGAGAAACTTGCAGAACAGTTAAATGCAGACTGTCTGATTATACTTACTGCTGTGGAAAAAGTAGCCATCCATTTTGGCACACCAGAACAGGAGGCACTTTCCGAGCTTACACCAGAACTTGCTGAGAAATACATTGAAGAAGGTGAGTTCCCAGCAGGTTCCATGCTTCCAAAGGTACAGGCAGCCGTAGCATTTACCCAGTCTGGAGAGGGAAGAACATCTCTTATCACCTTACTTGAGAAGGCAAAAGATGGAATTGCCGGAAAGACGGGAACATTAATTCATCAGTAGAGGAGCAAATGTTATGAATAAAGCATTACATACAGACAATGCACCTGCTGCTATCGGACCATATTCCCAGGCAGTACAGGCAGAGAAAACAATTTATGTATCTGGTCAGCTTCCAGTAGATCCTGCGACAGGAGAATTTGCTGGAGAAGACATTAAGGCACAGACAAAACAGAGCCTTACAAACATCAAGAACATCCTTGCATCTGCAGGAGCAGATATGAGTGATGTAACAAAGACTACAGTTTTACTTCAGGACATTGCAGACTTTGGAGCAATGAACGAAGTATATGCAGAATTTTTCACAGAACCATATCCAGCACGCGCAGCTTTTCAGGTTGCCGCTCTTCCAAAGGGCGCAAAAGTAGAGATTGAAGCGGTAGCTGTAATTTCTGAGAAATAATTACGATGAATAACTATTCAGAATCAACTCCTATAGTGTCTATAGTGCTTATGAAAAATACACCTGATTCTGAATAGTTAAAATAATCATACGAGAACCATATCAGGAGAAGGGAAACCCGCCAGAATCAGGAAAAGGGAAACCCGCCATTACGATATGTTCTTATAAAGAAAGACTTCCCGTTGATACAGATTGTACTGTGATAACGGGATTCTTTTATATTCTCAACTTGTAATGATTATACGAAAAGGAGAAGAACATATGAAATGGCTTATAAAAAACGGAACCATTGCTTCAGAAGAAAAAACATTTCTGGCTGACTTGTTATTAGAAGATGACAAAATCATAAAAATCGATACGAACATAGAAGACGCGGAAGCAAAGTGTATTGATGCAGAAGGATGTTATGTTATGCCGGGTGCAGTAGATATTCATACACATATGGATTTGGATGTCGGGATTGCAAGGGCTATTGATGACTTTTATACAGGAACGATTGCTGCGGCCTGTGGTGGTACAACAACTATCATTGACCATATGGCATTTGGACCAAAAGGCTGCAATCTGATGCATCAGGTAAAGGAATATCACAAGCTTGCAGATCATAATGCTGTAGTTGATTACGGATTCCACGGCGTTTTTCAGCATGTTAATGATGATATATTAAAAGAAATGAAAAAAGTTGTCAAAGACGAGGGAATCACCAGCTTTAAAATTTATATGACCTATGACTATAAACTTTCTGATGAAGACATCGTTCGTGTATTAAAACAGGCAAAAGAAGATGGTATTTTAATTACGGTTCATTGTGAAAATGATGGTATCGTATCTTACTTCCGAAAGAAATTTGTGGGAGAAGGGAAAACAGAAGTAAGATATCATCCATTAAGCAGGCCAAATGAAGCAGAAGCAGAAGCTGTAAACCGTATGTTATATCTTGCAAGTGCTATAGGAGATGCTCCTGTATACATCGTACATCTTTCGACAAAAGAGGGATTAGAAGAAATTCGTCAGGCAAAGAAACGAGGACAGAAACATATCGGAGTGGAGACTTGTCCACAGTATCTATTGCTTACAGATGACTTGTATGATGATTCATCTGAAGGGTTAAAGGCAGTGATGGCTCCACCACTGCGAAAGCCAGCAGATAATGAGGCATTATGGGATGGCCTTAAAAACAATGAAATTGATACTGTAGCAACCGATCACTGTCCATTTACTTTCAAAAGGCAAAAGCAGCAGGGAGCAGATGATTTTACAAAATGTCCAAGTGGCGCGCCGGGAGTAGAAGAAAGATTATCTTTATTATATTCTGAGGGTGTGTGCAAAGGGAAAATTTCCATGGAACAGCTTGTAAAATACGCCTGTACCAATCCAGCAAAGGTCGGAGGAGTCTATCCACAAAAAGGTACACTCTCTGTCGGTTCTGATGCAGATATTGTGATCTTTAATCCAAAGAAAAAATGGACAATGACAAAGAAAAAAATGTATGGTGCTGCCGATTATACCTGTTATGAGGGACGAGAGATCGAAGGTAAAATCGACCTTGTAATGCAGAGAGGAAAGATTCTTGTAAAAGACGGAGAATTCCTCGGTGAAAGAGGAGACGGTAAATATTTAAAGAGAGGAAAAAGCAGCATCGTCTAAAAAAATACAAAAGGGGCAGCAAAACTTATAAGCAGAATAATACGAATATTTTGAAAGTTTCTTGAGAGGTGTTATAAGTAGAAATGGAAACATATGAAGAGAGTGTTGAACTTACCAGAACATTTGTCAAAATAGAAAGTACAAATCCTGGAACAGAAGAAGCAGCAATGAGAGAGGCTATCCTTGCTTATCTAAAGGATACTTCCTGCGAAATCCAGCTTGACGATGTAGGAAATGGCAGAAAAAATGTAATTGCCACATTGTGGCCGGAAAATACAAAAGAAGAAAGTATAAAAGAAAAATACAAAGAAGTTCCAATGTTTATATTTATCTGCCATATGGATACTGTCGTTGTAGGAGAGGGGTGGACGAAGAATCCATTTGGAGCAGAAATAGAAGAGCAGAATGGAATTTTACGAATGTATGGCAGAGGAAGCTGCGATATGAAGTCCGGACTTGCCTGTGCATTAGCGACTTTTAAAAAGACGGCAAGACGCCTTGAAAAAGGAGAAATTTCTTTAAAATGTCCGCTTCGAATGATATGCACTATCGATGAGGAGGGCGATATGACCGGCTCCGACCATATCGTAGAACAGGAATTCGTAAAAAAAGAAGATTATGTTTTAGACTTAGAACCGACGGATGGTGAGATTCAGATGGCACATAAAGGCAGACTATGGTTTCACGTTCATGTAAAAGGAATTACCGCTCATGCCAGCAAGCCAGAAAAAGGAGCGGATGCAATATTTGCAGCATCAAAGTTTATCGTACAAATACAAGAAATATTTGAGCATTTTCCAGTGCATGAAGAACTTGGCTACTCTACCATTACATTTGGCCAGATTCAAGGCGGCTATCAGCCTTATGTAGTACCAGATGCCTGCACAATTTTCATTGACTGCCGGTTAGCACCTCCGGTAACCGATCAAATCGTTGTTCAACATTTTAATAAAATCATTAAAGAAATCGAAACCCAGATACCAGGAATAAAGATTTCCTACGATATTACGGGAAACCGCCCATATATCGAGAAAAATCCAGATTCTATACTTCTTAAAAACTTAAAAGAAGCCGTAGAGGCAGAAACAAAACAAAAAGCAGTCGTTAAAGCCTTTACCGGCTACACAGATACCGCAGTCATCGCCGGAAGACTGCACAATACAGAATGTATGTCCTACGGTCCAGGAAGCCTGCAGTATGCACATAAACCAGATGAATTTGTAGAGATTCGGGATATAATAAGGTGTGAAAAAGTAATGAATCATTTGGTAATGTCCCTGTGTGAAGAGAGATAAACAGACTGACAGACGAAACTCTGAGGAAATATGAGATATAATTTCTTACTTTATATTTAAAATTTTACTTTTGAATTACCGAGGATTCTCGTATAATTTCCTAAATACAAAATATACTATTCTTTAAATCTCCCATCTTAATTTTTACCAAAGACAGAACCGAAGGAAGCATATCCGGCAGGATATGCTTCCTTCGGTTCGTCTCATCCCTGGTAAAAATCAAGAAACCTCCCCTCTTTTTTTTTGTGTAAAAATGGTTTATTATTATACAAGATATTTGAAATGAGGTGAACATAATGTTTTGTAGCAATTGTGGTGCAGAAGCAGAAGGTAATTTCTGTAAGAACTGTGGTGCTCCGCTTCCAAAAGAAGAGCCATCTACAGAGAAAAGCAATGAATCCATTGATGCGGAATATAAGGTATATGATGAGGAAGAAGACCAGAAACAAAAAGACAAACAGAAAAATGTAAAAGTCACGATAAAGAATAAAAGAGGCGGCTCATCAAGAAACACAACAACGACAAAGAGAAAGCGCCGTTCCGCTTTAAGTAGTGGTGGAGATGCCGTGTCAAATGCAGCCTCCACAGCAGGTAATGTTGTAGGAAAGAGTGTAAAGACAGCAGGAAATATCCTTTTTACCGGTTTACATTGGCTTTGCGCCTTATTAATGATTGGTATTGTATTACAGATTTTTAAGAATGTCTGGAACTATACCAGCGTAAGTACAATTATGGGACTGGCATCATCAAGAGATATAGACACCATTGTATTTATCGGCGGAAGTGCTTTCTTCATCCTGTTTGGAATCATTGAAGCACTGTGGATTCTTGGTTCTAAAAAAGTAATGGACATGGGAGTACTTAGAAACATAGATACCGGAAGAGGAATTTTCGCATTTGGATTATTCTTAGTAATTACGGTACTTACTCCATTTATTGATGGATTCCTTACTTTTGGATATAATGGAATGGCTGGCGGCCAGTGGATTTTACATGCATTTACCGGAAACAATGGTATATTTTACTGTGCAGTACTTGGATTAGTAATCTCTTTCATTCGCAAAATGAGAGGAAGCATTCGGGGAATGATAGCATAGCAGCTTCTGATTTGCGAGGCTGCAAAGCAGACGGACTCCTGAAGCTAAATAAAGCATATTTGTGACTTTAGTCGCGGCAGTTTGAATGTTCGCTTAAAGCGCTTGCATCCAAACCTTGCTCCGAGGCCATAAATATGCTTTATTTAGCTTCAGGAGTTCTGTGCGTTGCAGCTCAGAAAACCAGTTGGAATAAATTCTGAATTCGTTTAGGCAGACAAAACACAGCCCATAGGATATTATATTCCCTGTGGGTGTCTCCTTTGCTGCGCAAATCAAAATTTAAAAGCACACTTTGCATCCGCGGTTCTTCGGACAACTAGAAATAGAACCATGATAAATCGTTCTTGATCGACTCAAAGTCGGACAATTTGGTGTGCGATGATAAACTGCACCGCCTGGTGTCCAATAAACAGTACTGCCGTTTGTTTTTGAAGAACCACTACCAGAACCTCTCTTATTAGAGGAACTTTTCTTAGTGGCTTTCTTTTTCGCAGTAACAGTAACTTTGCAGGTTGCCTTTTTACCAGATTTTGTGTAGATAGTAATTCGAACTTTACCAGCTTGTCGAGCGCTAATTACTCCTTTTTTAGAGACAGTAGCAACTTTTTTATTAGAAGATTTGCATTTTTTTACAGAATCGCCTTTTGCATAAGATGCCTTTAAACGATATGATTTTCCGGCAGTTAAGGAAATAGTTTTCTTATTTAGCTTCACAAATGGTTTTAATTTAGGAATAGAAACCGTTTGTGTTTTATCACAGATCCAACATTCTCTTTTTTTGTTCCTGTTTTAAAAACCGTAGATTTTTTTACGATCCACCAGTCGCTCCAGTCATGCTTTCCGGTAGCAGGAATGGTGAGTCGTTGTTCTTCATACAAAAACCTCCTTGTCTTTTGCATATATTCTCGGGTAAGCAGAATACATCAGCTTCTGTCCCCAAATCCCCACCTCCTGTTTAATTCATCCTCTCCAGCCACAGCACAGAAGCCATTGCCCCCAATAAGGCATATTTGTGGTCTCG
>ENA-ORNZ01000079-ORNZ01000079.1-human-gut-metagenome-genome-assembly--contig:-NODE-79-length-145279-cov-12.300963_pt1 | contig 145279 bp, 127 predicted proteins | sample MGYA00242124_ERZ509040 | MGnify/ENA primary metagenome ERZ509040 (study PRJEB26280, sample SAMEA2338733) | human gut metagenome | biome: human gut; feature: human-associated habitat; material... | reverse complement strand
TAATCTTTTTGTAATAATTTAGTTAGTAGCATAACTTAATTTTACACCAACTGCCAGATTCTTTCGAGGTCTGGCAGTTATTTTTTTGCACAAGAAAAGGAGCTGCGCACTAATTAGTGCGACAGCCCCATTGCTTTCTTTTACATATTCAATAAATTTTTTTACAACCGGCGCCAGATATTTTTCCTTCAGCTTCGCCAGATATATATAACGTTCATATGGTGGATTCTCAATATCCAGTACATCTACATTCAGATTTTTAAGTATAGGAATCTCCGGCATTACCGCAATTCCAAAATTTTCTGCCACAAGACCTGCCATCGATGCATCTTCCAGAATCTCATATGCTATCTTCGGCGTCCCTCCGGTCTGTTCAAACAACTGGTCGATCACCGGTCTGAGCCCGCTGTTCTTGGTGAAATATACCTGGGGATAAGGAAGTGTTTCCTTCAGATCAACAGATCCTCTTCCGGCAAGCTCATGGTCTCTTGGAACAACAACAACCAATTTTTCCTTAGCGATCGGTACAAAATCAATCCCGGATTCTTTTTCTTTTCGCGAGCAGAAAGCGATGTCATACTTCTCCTCTTTCAACCCCTGTATAATCTCTGTCGTATTTCCGACAGAAAAACGGAAATTCACATCCCAGTCTTCGTGTTCCTTCAAAAAACCGCCTACAAGCTGTGGAACAAATACACTTCCAAGCGTAAAAATATATGCGAGATCGATCACCCCGCCGGTGTCACTTGTCAACGCCCTTGTCTTTTTTACACCACTGTCCAGAATCTTTAAAGCTTCTTCTACATATTCTAGAAATACTTTTCCGTACTTTGTCAGTACAACGTTACGCCCTCTTTTTTCAAACAGGTTTGTCTCAAGCTCCTGCTCCAGCATACTGATGGCATGGCTGAGACTTGGCTGCGTAATGGACAGCATTTCCGCCGCTCTGGTATAGTGTTCTATATGTGCTAGTGTCACAAAGTAATGCAACTGATTCAGATTCATAAAACCATCACCCTCTTTCCTGTTCTTATATTAAACATAGCATAAATTATTTAATTATTCTATAGTTTTGTTTAAATTGTCTATCTTTTTCCATTTCCCGTCTTCCCAGTATAATTATATTTTTATCTTTTTCGCTGTTTCTATAGTTATATTCTATTATTTTTCTATGTATTTTCAATTTGTATTTTTCAGTTTTTTGTGGTTATAATGGATTTAACAAAAACCGGTATGCCCAAGCCGGTATAAGACAACCTCGCGTGACTAAGATTTTTTGAGGATTGCAGGAATTGCATAGCAATGGAGCAATCCGATTACATCAGTGAGTGGCAAAATTTACTTTTGACACTCACATCATTTTATTTTGATTATTAAGTCATTTTTACGGAGGAATTTCTAATGAAAAGCAAATACAAACACATTTTCGAGCCATTTACCATCAAACATATGACGGTCAAGAACCGTATCGTCATGACTCCAATGGGAACCAACTACGGTGAACAGAATGGTGAAATGAGTTTTCTTCATATCAATTATTACGAGCAGCGTGCAAAAGGCGGTACAGGACTTCTCATCGTAGAGAACGCCAGCGTTGATTCTCCACAGGGATCTAACGGAACCACACAGCTTCGTATCGATCAGGATAACTACATTCCAAGACTTTTCAAACTTTGCGAAACAGTACACAAACATGGATCCTGCATTGCAATCCAGATCAATCATGCCGGTGCTTCTGCACAGTCAGCACGTATCAATATGCAGCCGGTTTCTGCTTCTGATGTTCCTTCAAAAGCAGGCGGTGAAATCCCGCGTCCACTGGAAAAAGATGAAATCATGCATATTGTAAAAAAATACGGTGAAGCCGCAAAACGTGCTCAGATCGCAGGGTTTGACGCTGTAGAAATCCACGCAGGACATTCTTACCTTATAAGCCAGTTCCTTTCACCTCTTACAAATAAGAGAACAGACGAATTCGGCGGATCTTTGGAAAACCGTGCAAGACTTGCAAAACTTGTTATTGAAGAAGTTAGAAGACAGGTTGGACCATTCTTCCCTATCTTTGTTCGTATCAGTGCGGACGAATTTATGGATGGCGGAAATACTTTGGATGACTGTCTTGATTACCTGCAGTACTTCCAGGAAGAAGTTGACGTATTCGACGTATCTGCCGGTCTGAACGGATCCATCCAGTACCAGATTGATGCCAATTACCTTCCGGATGGATGGCGTTCTTATATGGCAAAAGCTGTAAAAGAACGTTACGGCAAACCATGTATGACAATGGGTAACATTCGTAACCCACAGATTGCTGAAGATATTCTTGCAAGAGGCGATGCTGACCTGATCGGTATGGGACGTGGACTGATCGCTGATCCGGAATGGGTAAATAAAGTAGAATTCGGTGATGAATGTGATATCCGTAAATGCATTTCTTGTAACATCGGATGTGCAGGACACCGTATCGGAATCAACCGTCCGATCCGTTGTACTGTTAACCCGTCTGTAAATGGCGGCGAAGATTACAAAAAGCAGAAAATCAACAAGCCTTGCAACGTTGTTGTGATCGGTGGTGGTACTGCCGGACTGGAAGCTGCATGTACAGCTGCCGAGGTTGGATGCACTACTTTCCTGATCGAGAAGAAACCGGAACTCGGCGGACTTGCCGCCCTGATCTCCAAGATCCCGGATAAGAAGAGACTTGCTGACTTCCCGAACTATCTGATCCATCGCGCAAGCAAGCTGAAAAACCTGTTCATCTTCAAGAACACGGAAGCTACGATTGAAATGATCAGAAGCATGAACCCGAACATTATTGTAAATGCTACCGGTTCTAATCCGCTCCTTCCACCGATCAAGGGTCTTCATGAGAATATTGACAAAGAGGGCGGAAAAGTTTCTTCTATTACAAATATGATCAACCATGTTATGGAATATCCAGAAGATCTGAAAGGTAAAAAAGTCGTTGTTATCGGTGGCGGTGCCGTAGGTCTTGACGTAGTAGAATTCTTTGCTCCACGTGGCGCTGATGTAAGCATTGTGGAAATGATGCCGGTAATCGGTAACGGAATTGATCCGGTATCCAAAGTCGGAACCTTTGCACTGATGGATAAATATGGTGTAAAACAGTGTCCGAATACTGCTCTTCTTGAAGTTAAAGCAGATTCCTTCCTTGTTAAAACGCCAGAAGGAAATGAAGAAGAAATGCTATTTGATTATGGATTTGTATGTCTTGGTATGAGAGCAAACGCTCCGATCCTCGATGCAGTCCGTAAAGAATTCGAAGATGAAGATGTTGAAATCATGAACATCGGTGACAGTGTACGTGCCCGCCGTATCATCGAAGGTACAGAAGAAGGACGTAACATCCTGAATGTTCTTGCCAAACATGACTACTTATAAGATTTTGTAAATATAGTATCCCCCCTGATGTCCCCTGGTTCTCGTTATGAGAACCGGTGGATTTCTATTTACTTTACTAAAAAGAATGTGCCTTGGCACATTTTCGCGCCGAGCGCAGTCGCTTGCGACATTCTTCATCTTCGTGCGAGTGCACATTTTCGGCACGCAGTGCCTTTTATTTGATAGGAAGTTCCTTCGGAATTTCCTATCAAAAAATGCCCTGCCTACTTGCAGGACATTCTCTTTTCGTTCTCTTTTTTATAGAAATGTAATACAATCTTCTCCAGATATCTTTTCAGCACAATCTGGATCTCTTCTTTTGGATTGATTGGCTTCACCAGAATACTCTTCATCCCGGTACGCTTCGCTCCCCACACATCCGTAAAAAGCTGATCTCCGATAAATACAGTGTTTCCTCTGTCCGTTTGCATCAGTTCCATGGCTTTTATATAATTCTTCGTGGAAGGCTTATGCGCATTAAACACATACTTGCTCTGCACCTTTTCGGCAAAAGGCTTTACACGTGGTTCCTGGTTATTGGAAATCAGACATGTATCAAACCCGATGCTGCGCAGCCTGTCAAAAAGACAGATTGCTCTCTCATCTGCCGGTGCTCCATGCGGAACCAGCGTATTGTCAATGTCAAATACCAGTCCACGACAGCCTTCCCGATACATTTTTTCAAAATCCAGTACATAAGTGGACGCTACATATTCGTCCGGATAAAAGGTCTTAAACATGATTCTCATCCATTTCCAGAAGCTTCTGAATCAGATCTTCACAGATCTGCAGAACCGTCTTGTTATCTGTATCTACAACGATATCTGCAGCCGCCTCGTATTTTTCTCTTCTTGCTTCCATCAGCTGCTCGATATATTCTACATTCTTGTGTCCATTGAGCAGCGGTCTGTCGTCACTGTCTTTTACACGGTCAAGAATGGTCTGTGGATGTGCAGTAAGGAGTACTACACGACCATTTTTCTTCATCTCCGCGACATTGCGTTCACGCATTGCCACACCACCACCACAGGAAATGATCACATTCTTCTTCTCCTGCATCTCGATCAGAAGATTGGTTTCCATATTACGGAAGTATTCCTCCCCATAGGTCTCAAAAATATCGGAAATACTCATGCCTTCGCGTTCTGCAATCAGCTGGTCCATCTCAACCACTTCCATGGCAAACATGGTACTAAGATAATCAGAGATCGTACTTTTTCCAGCTCCCATAAACCCGATCAGGACAATGTTGTAATCAAAAAGCTTCCTAGCCTGGATCTTCTTACTGTTGCGCTGGATACGCTCAAATACATCATAAATCTCGTCTCTGTGCTTATCATTGTGAAGGCTGAACATCAGTCTCTTCTTCTGCTTTTCTTCCTGTTCCGGCTGCAGGATCGGCATACCATACTCTTCTTTGTATGCCATGATCTTTTCAATGATCGCATATCTTTCTTTTAATGCCTCTGTGATCTTCGCATCACAGTTTGCAAGCTCTTCACGGTATAATTCCAAATCGTTCATCTATCAATTCCTCGTTTCTCACTCTACTGCTTTCCGGGTGCCTTCAATTGCCCATTATATTAAAACATTATAGCAGACACTTTGGAAGTGAATCAATAGATATTTTTTATTTTGCGTTATCCAGGACCGCTTTTACATCACTTTTAAACTGATTCCAAGCATCTTCATTTTCGACAAAGTATTTCGGACAGATTTTCCCTGTAATATCATAATGCCGGATCACATCTTCTTCTGTCAGCGAAAACTTTTCACACAGCCATGCTGTAAGTTGTACCATGCTCTTATAAGTTGCCTCGTTGAACTTTCCGGTCTCATCCGGATGACAGCACTCAATGGACACCGTATCAAAATTCCGTGTATTGGACGCATAAGCAACCTCCCAGGTTGGTACGCACTGTACGATTTCCCCGTCCAGTCCTACTACAAAATTACTGCTTGCCTGCGTAATGTGACTGTCCTTCAGTCCCTCAAAATAGTCTCTGTTCTCCATCGCTGTCGAACCAGGATTGGCAGTGTAATGAATGACTATTCCGGTAATCTCATTGGTTGAAAGTCCCGGTCTTGAATATTCATTCACAGTTAACAGTTCTACATCAATATCCGGCTTTTGGGCACTGATCACTTCATCAGAAAGCTCACTGTATGCTCTCTGTGCAAAGATTCCTCTTCCACTGATCTTCATAATAGAAAGTGCAAGAAGCAGTGTGATCAGGATCGTACTTCCCACCTTTATATAACGGCTCATTCTGCGCCTCTTATTCGCCTCATAATAGCTTTTTCCATCGCCACCCCTGTACAGGTTGGCTCTGGTGTTTTTCTTCTTTCTTCGGTTCATTTCGTCATCTCAATCTTTTGTGTTTTTTGCAAATTTTCTGTTGGAATCCCAACTATATCCAGACTATCATAAAATGGTGAGAAATTGTTGAAAAAATTATTATTTTTTTATTAAGGTAGTCGGAAGGGGACGTGTACCCCTCCGAAAAAACAATTGCCGCTGGATTCCGTTGACTGTTGAAGGTTTGGGTGAAGTTTGAAAATAGTTGGATAATGTAAGAGAGAAGAATCGTCTCTCCTACGGAAATGATTCTTCTCTCTTGATTAATTTTGCATCTTATTCATCTACGCTGTAGTTTGGTGCTTCTTTTGTGATGTGAATGTCGTGTGGATGGCTTTCTTTGAGGGATGCGGAAGAAATTTTTACGAAACGTCCTGTTGTCTTGAGAGTTTCGATGTCTGGTGCTCCACAATAACCCATTCCGGAACGGAGACCGCCCATTAACTGGAATACAGTATCTTCTACAGATCCTTTATAGGCAACTCGTCCTTCTACGCCTTCCGGTACAAGCTTCTTCGCATCTGTCTGGAAGTATCTGTCTTTGCTTCCGTTCTCCATTGCTGCGATAGATCCCATTCCACGATATACTTTGTATTTTCTTCCCTGATAGAGTTCGAATGTTCCCGGGCTCTCATCGCATCCTGCGAAGATACTTCCCATCATACATACGTTGGCTCCGGCTGCGATTGCCTTTGTCATATCACCTGAGTACTTAATACCACCATCTGCAATAATCGGAATTCCCGACTCTTTTGCTGCTTCGTAGCAGTCCATAACAGCTGTGATCTGTGGTACACCGATACCGGCTACGATACGGGTTGTACAGATGGATCCAGGTCCGATACCAACCTTTACTGCATCAACACCTGCATCGATCAGCGCTTTTGTTGCTTCTCCTGTTGCAACGTTACCTGCGATCACCTGAAGATCCGGGAATGCATCCTTGATCATTCTTACGGTACGAAGTACATTTGCTGAATGTCCGTGTGCCGAATCAAGTACTACTACATCAACTTTTGCTTTTACAAGAGCTTCTGCTCTTTCAAGACAGTTTGCTGTAATACCGATCGCTGCACCACACAGAAGTCTTCCCTGCGCGTCTTTTGCTGACAGTGGGTATTTGATCTGTTTCTCAATATCTTTAATTGTGATCAGACCTTTTAAGTTAAAATCTTTGTCTACGATTGGAAGTTTTTCTTTTCTTGCTTTTGCGAGGATCTTCTTTGCTTCTTCCAGGGTGATACCTTCCTGTGCTGTTACAAGACCTTCGCTTGTCATGGATTCTTTGATCTTCTTGGAGAAATCTTCTTCAAACTTGAGGTCACGGTTCGTAATGATACCTACCAGCTTTCTTCCCTCTGTGATCGGAACTCCGGAAATACGGAACTTCGCCATCAGTTCATTAGCATCTGCCAGTGTATGCTCCGGCGACAGATAGAATGGATCTGTAATGACACCATTCTCAGAACGCTTAACCTTGTCTACTTCTTCTGCCTGCTGTTCAATCGACATATTCTTGTGAATAATACCGATACCTCCCTGGCGTGCCATAGCGATCGCCATACGATGTTCGGTAACAGTGTCCATTCCCGCACTCATCATCGGTATGTTAAGCTTAATGCCCTTTGTAAGATAAGTTGATAAATCAACCTGATTTGGAATTACTTCTGAATAAGAAGGTACCAGAAGTACATCATCGAAGGTGATTCCTTCTCCAATAATCTTTCCCATGATTTTTCTTCCTTTCTCTCTCGTCTGTAATTTTGATTATCTGCTATGATAACGCATAAATCTATGCTATGTCAAGTCCTTTATCGAGTACATTCGTCCGTCCGTGACAATCACATTTCTACAGATCACTGATAATTTTACGTAACCGTCTTTCCGGATGCAATTGTACCCCGGAACCTGCAAGCTTTTCTGCACGTCTTTCGGGAATTATTTACAAAATACTTTTCTTGGTGCCAGCATCTTCAGTCCTTCACAAACTGTCTTATTTGGCTCAAAAATAATTTTTTTCTTTTCCCCGTTATTTACAACGATCAGCTCATATGTATCTGCCCCCGGCATACCTGAACTGTAATCGGTTCCTTTCAGTCCTTGATAAGGTCTGAGTTCCGGCGAACCGGAAGGTGCCATCATCTCAAGATCCGTCATCTCCATGGAAAACATATTTTTCCGACGGGATTTTGCCATAATCTTATCAATATCAAGACTCCCATTCACAAATAAATACTCATATTCAACATCCATACTCCGGAACAAAAAAACATCCAGTGCAATCATGATCACCGGACCAATTATTCCGAATGGGATCATAAATATAAGTACGACCGACAGAACAGTAAGTATGATAAGTATTGCTTTGATCAGCGTCGTCGAAGATGCTTTCTGCCTCTTCACCAGCTGTTCTGTGTAAAAATCACCCATATCCTAACCTCCAAATTTATATATTAGAACTATTGTAACACTTTTATAATAAAAAGAAAACTCCTCTTCTGAGGAGTTTTCTAAAAATCATATTTTTAGCTTACATCATGCCCATTCCCGGAGCTCCGCCTGCCGGCATAGCCGGTGCATCTTCTTTGATGTTAGCAACAACGGATTCTGTTGTAAGGAGTGTAGATGCAACACTTGTAGCGTTCTGCAGTGCGCTTCTTGTTACTTTTGCAGGATCAAGGATACCTGCTTTCACCATATCTACATATTCTTCATTGTAAGCATCAAAGCCATTTCCCGGTTCAGCTTCTCTTACCTTGTTGATGATAACTGCGCCTTCAAGACCTGCGTTAGCTGAAATGTGGAATAATGGTGCTTCCAGAGCTTTGAGGACTACTTTTGCCCCTGTCTTTTCATCACCTTCCAGAGTTTCTGCAAGTTTGGCAACTTCTTTTGATGCATGGATGTATGCTGATCCACCACCTGCAATGATTCCTTCTTCTACTGCTGCTCTTGTTGCATTAAGAGCATCTTCCATACGGAGTTTTGCTTCTTTCATCTCTGTCTCAGTAGCAGCACCTACACGGATAACTGCAACTCCGCCGGCGAGTTTTGCAAGTCTTTCCTGAAGTTTTTCTTTATCAAAATCAGATGTTGTCTCTTCGATCTGAGCTTTAATCTGTCCGATTCTGGCTTCCAGAGCAGCCTTATCGCCCATACCATCAACGATGACTGTATTCTCTTTCTGAACTTTTACAGATTTTGCACGTCCAAGCTGTGCCATTGTTGTATCTTTCAGTTCCAGACCAAGTTCTTCTGAGATTACCTGTCCGCCTGTTAAGATTGCAATATCTTCCAGCATAGCTTTTCTTCTGTCACCATATCCAGGTGCTTTTACTGCAACTACATTGAATGTTCCACGCAGTTTGTTGACGATCAGAGTTGTAAGAGCTTCTCCTTCGATATCTTCTGCTACGATAAGAAGTTTTGCTCCTGACTGTACGATCTGTTCCAGCAGTGGAAGGATTTCCTGAATATTAGAAATCTTCTTGTCTGTGATCAGGATATATGGATCGTCAAGATTTGCTTCCATCTTTTCCATATCAGTGCACATATATGCTGAAATATATCCACGGTCGAATTGCATACCTTCTACAAGGTCAAGCTCTGTCTTCATTGTCTTTGACTCTTCAATTGTGATAACGCCATCGTTGGAAACTTTGTCCATAGCTTCTGCTACCATCTCACCAACACTGTCATCACTTGCTGAGATAGCTGCTACTCTTGCGATCTGCTCTCTTCCTGTAACTTTGCTGCTCATCTTCTTGATAGCTTCTACAGCACAGTCTGTTGCTTTCTTCATACCTTTTCTTAATACGATCGGGTTTGCACCTGCTTCCAGGTTCTTCATTCCTTCGTGTACCATAGCCTGTGCAAGAACAGTTGCTGTTGTTGTACCATCACCTGCAACATCGTTGGTCTTAGATGCAACTTCACGGATCAGCTGTGCTCCCATATTTTCAAATGCATCTTCCAGTTCGATTTCTTTTGCGATTGTTACACCGTCATTTGTGATAAGCGGTGCTCCGAATGATTTATCCAGGACTACGTTTCTTCCTTTTGGTCCGATTGTTACTCTTACTGTATCAGCAAGTTTGTTGACACCTGCTTCCAGTGCCTTTCTTGCGTCTGCTCCGTATTTAATTTCCTTTGCCATTTCTATCACTCCTGATTCTTAAAAATAAAATTCTGTTCTGATCTGAAAATCTGATTTTTATCTGTATATGATATCCTGCCGGATTATCTGATCACTGCAAGAATATCATTCTGTTTTACAATGATGTATTCTTCATCATCGAGTTCTACTTCTGTACCTGCATATTTGGAATAGATAACTTTATCACCTACTGAAACATTCATCGTAACTTCTTTTCCATCAACAACTCCGCCAGGTCCTACAGCAACAACTTCTGCCTGCTGTGGTTTTTCCTTTGACTGTCCAGGAAGTACGATTCCTGATTTGGTAGTCTCCTCTGCAACTAACTGTTTTAATACAACTCTGTCAGCTAATGGTTCTAATTTCATTATAATTCCTCCTAACTCTATCTTGTTAGCACTCAACAAAATCGAGTGCTAAAAACTTTCTAGGTATAAGATAGCACTCTCTTTCTTTTTTGTCAACATTCGATTTTGAATTTTATAATTACTTTAGATTTATTTCATAAAATCCATTCGTCACCTGCAGAACCAGAATCATACCTGCACGGTTCTCATAACGCTCCTTTATCATCCCTGTACACACAGTCTCACAAGTGATCGTCCGGATCCGGCATTCATATACTGCATCCAGTGAAATATCAGAAAGACTGCCTGAGCGCAGGATCAGATGTACCTGCTCCATCTCCTTCTGATATTCTATGACTGTTGCCTCATAAATATTCTCATCTTTTTCCTTATCTTCTTTCAGATACTGTACCATCGTAAGTACAGCTTTATCTCCATCATACATGCTCTCTTCTCTCCTTTTTACAAATATAATTCCCCGTTAAAGAAAAGGGCATCAGATTTGTCTGATACCCCTCTTTTACTTTTATCCTTAATTCATTTTTTCTTTTTTAATCTTATCCAGTTCTTTGAACACGTAATCATTCACAACCTTGATGTAAGTTCCTTTCATACCGGATGAACGGGATTCGATCACACCCGCACTCTCAAATTTGCGGAGTGCATTGACAATTACAGAACGGGTGATTCCCACACGGTCTGCAATCTTGCTTGCCACCAGAATCCCTTCCATTCCGTTAAGTTCATCAAAAATATGGATGATTGCTTCCAGCTCAGAGAAAGAAAGGGTGCTGATCGCAGATTGTACGATCTGTTCTTTTCTGGTCTCTTCTGCACTCTCTTCATTAACAGAGCGGAGCATCTCAAGTCCCACGACAGTGGTTCCGTACTCACTCAAAATGATGTCATCAATTTCGTACATGGATTCTTTTCTGTATAAAAACAGAGTTCCAAGTCTCTCTCCTGCAATGTTGATCGGAGTAATGATCGCCTGATATCCCTGGGATACATCAGCTGTAAATCCAAGTGTCTGCAGATTAACATTCTCTTTTGTGGAAAGAATACTGAGAAGACGTTCATTCAACATCGGATCAATATGTTCTCCCACTTCGTCCTGCAAAAGTTCATGGATCTCCGGGACTCCTTCACATGTGCTGACACCGAGTACCTTTCCTTTCTTACTAACTACCAGTACATTCGATGCCAGAATCTCTGTCAGAACTTCACAGATATCTGTAAACACAACTTTGCTTGAATTATTATTGTGCAACAGTTTGTTAATTTTTCTTGTTTTATCCAATAATTGTACGCTCATATCTGCCTCCATATACTTTTATTAAAAATGTGCGTTTCCGTTCGCATTTTTCACGAATATGAAATATTGTTGAAATTATGCACACAAATTAGTCAAAAAAATGTGCATATAAATATATTATCATACAATTCTGAATAGTTCAATGAAATTTGATTTATTTTTCATCTTTCTCTTTATTTTTAACAAACCCACACTGTTCATTACCGCAGACAAGTTTATTTCCCTTTTCTACCATATAGCTTCCGCATTTCGGACATTTTTCTTCTGATGGCTTCTGCCATGACATAAAATCACATTCCGGATTATCCTCACATCCGTAATAACGTCTGCCTTTCTTTGTCTTACGCAGTACAATGTCTTTTCCGCATTTCGGGCAGGCAACTCCGATCTTCTCCAGATACGGTTTGGTGTTGCGGCATTCCGGGAATCCGGGACATGCAAGGAACTTTCCATGAGGACCGTATTTGATGACCATATTTCTTCCACATTCTTCGCAGACTACATCGGTTACCTCATCCTCAATTTTAACTGTTTCCAGCTCTTTTTCTGCTTTTTCAACCGCTTCATTCAGATCCGGATAGAAATTGCTGATAACCGATTTCCACTCTACCTTTCCTTCTGCGATCATATCCAGAAGTCCTTCCATATAAGCGGTAAAGTTGACATCGACAATGCTTGTGAAAGACTGCTTCATAATATTATTGACCACTTCACCAAGCTCAGTCATATAAAGATTCTTGTTCTCTTTTGCAACGTATCTTCTTGCAATAATCGTAGAGATCGTTGGTGCATAGGTACTCGGACGTCCGATTCCAAGTTCTTCCAGTGTCTTTACAAGAGATGCCTCGGTGTAATGTGCAGGTGGCTGTGTGAAATGCTGCTTATAGTCAAAGGATTCTTTCGTCAGTTCTGAATCTTTATCGATACTCTTGACCATTACATTTCCACTCTGTTTTTCCTCATCGCTTTCCACATATGCCAGACGGAAACCTTCAAATATAATCTTAGATGCCGATACCGTAAAACGGTAATCATCTGCTCCGATTTTAACAGAAGTTGTCTCATATTTTGCCGGCTGCATTCTGCTCGCCACAAAACGCTTCCAAATTAGCTGATACAGACGGAACTGATCTCTTGTAAGAGATTCTTTGATTTCTGCCGGAACACGGGTAACATCTGACGGGCGGATGGCTTCGTGTGCATCCTGAATATTTTTCCCGTCATTCTTCTGCTTCTGTTCCGATGCAGCCTCTGCCACATACTCTTCTCCGTAGGCTTTTCCAACGTAGGCTCTTGCATTTGCATCCGCCTCCTCAGAGATACGGGTCGAATCCGTACGCAGGTAAGTGATCAGACCAACCGTTCCACTTCCTTTAATATCCACACCTTCATAAAGCTGCTGTGCGATACGCATCGTCTTTGAAGTTGCAAAATTCAATGCTTTGGATGCCTCCTGCTGAAGGGTACTAGTCGTAAACGGAAGCGGTGCTTTTTTACTTCTCTCTCCGCGTTTTACATCGACCACTTCATATTCTGTCTCTTCCAGATCTGCAAGAATCTTATGCAGTTCTTCTTCGTTATGGATGGTGATCTTCTCATCCTTTGTTCCATAGAATTTTGCTGTAAGAGGCTTCTTTTCTCCCTTTACCTTGAAATTGGCGTCCAGTGACCAGTATTCTTCCGGAATAAACGCTGCGATCTCATCTTCCCGGTCTGCAATAATGCGAAGTGCCACAGACTGCACACGACCGGCACTAAGTCCTCTTTTTACTTTTGCCCAGAGAACCGGACTGATCTTATATCCCACGATACGATCCAACACACGACGCGCCTGCTGCGCATCTACCAGATCCATGTCGATATCACGTGCATTTTTCAGGGATGCCTTTACCGCACTTTTAGTGATCTCGTTAAAGCTAATCCGGTATACTTTCTTTCCTTCCAGCTTAAGTGCTTTCATCAAGTGCCAGGAAATTGCTTCTCCTTCGCGGTCCGGGTCAGTTGCAAGATAAATCTTATCTGCTTTTTTTACTTCTTTTCTAAGTCCTGCAAGGATCTCACCTTTTCCTCTGATTGTAATGTATTTCGGCTCAAAGTCATGCTCCAGGTCTACTCCCATCTGACTTTTCGGCAAATCTCTTACATGTCCGTTTGATGCCATTACCACGTAATTGCTGCCGAGAAATTTCTTTATGGTCTTCACTTTTGTCGGTGACTCTACAATCACAAGATAACGTGCCATATATTATATTCCTCCATATTAATAGTGTCAGATCATTTAGCTCTGACATAATAATTTTTTGATCTTTCCTGAATGCATCCTTTCAACTGAAGAGATACACAGATTCCCATCACCTCCTGTGGAGTAAGTCCGGTTTCTCTCTGTAAATCATCCAGCCCCCGCGGATACAAACCGAGCTTACTATACACCAAATTTTCTTTCGTTTCAAGCTTTATTTTATTTTTCGTGTCTGATATAATTGCGATTTTCTTCTTTAGCAGCCCTTTTATAACCAGTTCTTCCAGCAAATCTTCTTCATTCAGAAGAATCCCTGCTCCCTGCCGGATCAGGCGGTTACAACCACAGCTCAGCGGCTCTGTCACCATCCCCGGGAGAGCATAAATGTCTCTTCCTTGTTCAAGAGCCATGTCTGCTGTAATCAGGGATCCGCTCTTTTCTTTTGCCTCCATAACAAGTACCACATCGGCAAGTCCGCTGATCAGACGGTTTCTTGCCGGAAAATGCCAGGCAACCGGTGGAGTTCCCGGTGGCTGTTCAGACAGTATGCCGCCCCGCTTTATCAAATCATTATAGAGTCCTTTATGTGCCGCCGGATAACATACATCAGCTCCGCCTCCCAGGACCGCAAATGTCTTTCCTCCAACATTTAATGCAGCCCGGTGTGCCATCCCGTCAATTCCCAGTGCCATTCCACTGATGATCTGGATTCCACTCTCCGCAAGTCTTTCCACAAAGCGAAGCGTCATTTTTTCACCATAGCTGCTACATCTTCTGGCACCCACCACCGCCACCGACGGGATTCCCTCCTGTGGCATCTCCCCGATAAAAAAGAGTGCATACGGCATTCCCGCAAGTTCTTCAAGCCGCTTCGGATAATTTTTCTGGTCACGGACTGCCATCTGAATTCCCCGGTCCACCGCTTTTTGATACGCTTCCCTCCAGTTCCTTTTTTTCTTACTTTCTTTCAGGATCTCCCACTCTTTTTCTGTAATTGTCTGTTCTCTGATTCCTTTTTCTTCTATATAATAGACTGCTTCCGCAGATCCGTTTTTTCTGCATAATTCACACTTTCTGCCACCGGTGATTCCTTCCACACACGCCAGCCAATATGTATACCACATTTCACTCATTTCTCTTATCCCCAGTATTCTTTATCCATAACCCGATACCCCAGTGCCTCTCGAAGTGTCGCAAGATCGATCTCCTCCTTTTCCTCCAGATCTGCGATTGTCCGTGCCACCTTCAACACCTTATGATAGCTCCTCACCGTCAGGTTCATCACTTCATAAGCCTGGCGCATCATCCGTTCTTCCTTTTTCCCAAGATGACAGTATTTTTCAATTTCATTTTGTCCCATCTGTACATTTTTTGTCAGCTTTTCTTCCCGAAAACGTTCCATCTGACGCATTCTTGCAAGCATCACTTTTTCCCGCATGGCTCTGGAATCCATCCCTGTTCCCTTTCCGGTCAGTTCTTCATATTCGACCTTGGGTGCCTCCATGCAGATATCAATCCGATCCAGAAACGGCTGGCTCAACTTTCCCTGATAATTCCGGATCTGCCCGGGTGTACAGGTGCATTGGGGACCAGGAGCCATTCCACAGGGACATGGATTCGTTGCAGCAACCAGCATAAAGTCTGCCGGAAAAATATAAGCTCCCTGCTGCCTTGCCAGATGAATGCATTTTTCTTCCAGCGGCTGCCTGAGCACCTCCAGAACACCTCTTGGGAACTCCGCCAGCTCATCCAGGAAAAGGACACCTCCATGCGCAAGTGTTGCTTCTCCCGGCGATGGGATTCGTCCGCCTCCGATGAGTGCTGCCCGCGTCACGGTATGATGGACCTCCCGGAACGGTCTCTGCCAGATCAGCGGATTCTCTCTTTTAAGCAGTCCAGCCGTACTGTAAATCCCCGTGATCTCCAGACTTTCTTCCCGGTCAAGCGGTGGTAGTATCGTCGGGATCCGTTTGGCAAGCATCGTCTTTCCGGAACCAGGCGGACCGACATAAAGCAGGTTATGTCCTCCTGCCACCGCCACCATCGTCGCTCTTTTTACTGCTTCCTGTCCCTGAATATCACTATAATCTATGTCCCATTCTTCCATTCCATGAGCCTCTTCTTTGTCACTTTTCTCCATCTGAGGCATATACTCACCCTTCAGCCATCTGCATACCTCCTCCAGAGTCTCTGCCCCAAAAATCTGTATTCCCTGCGCCAGCCTTCCCTCATCCTCATTTGACTTCGGAATCACACAACACCTAAAACCAGCCTTCTTTGCTTCAAGAACAATCGGAAGGATTCCCTCTACCGGCTGCAGCTTTCCATCCAGTCCGAGCTCTCCTGCAAGTAAAATATCCTCCACTGCTTTTTCCGGGAAAATCCCCATTGCCCCGAGTACTGCAACTGCAATTGGAAGATCAAATACCGATCCCTTCTTGCGGACACATGCCGGCGACAGATTGATTACAATCTTTTTCGCCGGCATGATATAACCGGCATTACGCATGGCAGTTCTTACCCGTTCTGCGGCTTCCTTTACCTCAGAAGACAAATATCCCACCATATGAAACATTGGAAGTCCGTTCCCTGCATCTGCCTCTACCTGCACAAATTCTACTTTCAGCCCCAGAATCGTTGCCGAATGTACCTTATAAAATCCCATATTAAATTCACCCTTGCCTTTCCCCGGCAAAAGTTCAGAAGTTTTATTTCAGAAAATATATGGCGAAATGCCATGAGCGATTTGCTAAAAGAAAACCGATATCTTTTAGAAAATGTATCCTTATGATAGTATGGAGAGGGGATTTTGTCAAGATGATTGGGAGGGGAAATTTGTGGGAGTAGGTTGTGAGGTCATCGTGGGAGAATCATCTCTTTTGATTCTATTGTGCAAACCATTCCGAGAAGCCTCTGAAAGCGAAAATTGTGTCAGCAATGGCTTCCACAATTTTTGAGTCTTCTCTCCATTGCACAATAAGTGAATCGAAAGAGATGATTTTCCCACGACGACCGCCGTACTTTACTGGCAAAGTTTTGCCTTGCTGTATCATAGATGGGACAAAATGCCACTGCACAGGTGGGATGGAACCCTGTGTGCAGTGGCATTTTCTAAATAAGCATTATTTGCTTAATCTTTGTTTCATGTATTCGTTGGCGTTTAATTCCAGGGTGTCTTCCAGTGGCGCAAGTGGTTCTATTTGACCGTATTTGCGTTCTAGGGCAGTTTGTAATATAAAATCACAGAGTACCGGGTTCTTTGGTAAAAGGGAGCCGTGTGAATAGGTTCCGAAGACATTTTTGTAGCGGGCTCCTTCGGTTTGGTCTTCTCCGTTGTTGCCGTAGCCTTTGAGCATTTTGCCGAGTGGTGATACGCCTTCACCCAGGTAGGTCTTGCCGGAATGATTTTCAAAGCCGACTACGACAGCTCCACTGCTCTCCGGGAGGGTCTCAAACATATAATTGCCGATCATACGCTCTTTTGATCCAACGGTATGAATGTTGATCGCGCCGGTAAAATCGAGCTGGACACCATCCCAGGTCTTATAATACTGGCCAAGCATCTGATAGCCTCCGCAGATTGCGAGGAAGGTCTTTTCATCTTCCACAGCCGCGCGGATCTCTGCTGCTTTTCCGGTCCCCAGGTCTTTCAGAAGGACTTCCTGTTCAAAATCCTGACCTCCGCCAATGAAGAAGATATCATAGCGGTTTGCATCCAGCGTTTCTCCGATCGAGCAGCCTTCTACATTGACCTTGATTCCCCGATCCTCCATACGACGTTTCATTGTGATGATATTGCCCCGGTCTCCATACAGATTAAGGATGTCCGGATAGAGATGACAGATATTCAGTTCCATAATTCCCTCCTTATTCGTAAAATGCCTTGATATCGGTATGCTTGCTGATCTCGCCGCGCAGATCAAACATAGCGGTATAAGTCGGCATAATAAATGTCGGTGTCTCATCCGCTCCGATTGCTTCTAAAAGGTTCTCATAGTCACGGATCACTTCAATCCGTCCAGTGTCAAATCCTGCATATTTCAGGCGGAGCGCCATATCATCTGCACGGACTCCGGATACCAGAATACGGGTAAAGCGTGCGCTCTGGCGGGCAAGTGCTTCAAAATCCACATCCCAGATCCAGCTGATATCGGTTCCATCTGCATAACGGTCGTTCAGAAGGAACGCAATCTTGCACTCTTCCTCATCATTAGAGATCTGGTTGATGACCTGATTGTACCCTGCCGGGTTCTTGACAAGCATCATACGTGCTTTAGACTTGCCAAGTTCAAACTGTTCCGCACGTCCGAAACCACACTCAAATCTGCTGAGTGCATCAACTGCTGTGTCTTCATCGATTCCAACAATCTCCGCAGCCGCAACACAAGCTGCCGCATTGTAAATATTGTAACCTCCCGGAAGATTAATGTGCACATCATGGCTATGCCCGAATGCATTTAACACGATATCCGAAGAATCTGCTCCGGTACGCACTACCTGCGTCACGCCAACCTGCGGTGTCTGCCGGTGATATCCACATTTCGGACAGCGGAAACCGCCAAGATGGCTGTAAGTTCTGTAATCGTATTCATATTCTGTCTTACAATGAATACAGTACACTGCATCAGACAATTCAAACGCTGTCTCTTTGTAAATCGGCACATCCACCCCGAACCATACAACCTTATTCGGTACATCATCTGCAAGAGATGACGTCAATGAACAGTCCGCGTTCAGGCACAGGGTTGCATCCGGTACGTGGGTAATTCCTTCGCGGATTGCATTCAACGTGTGGGTGATCTCCCCATATCTGTCCAACTGGTCACGGAAAATATTGTTGACTACCAGACACTCTACCGGCAGCATCTCGCTGGTCTTACGGAACGCTGCCTCATCGCACTCGATCAGTGCGTGTGTGTAGGAACACTTGCCAGAAAGACTGCAGTGCTGTGCAAACACCGTAATGATCCCGGTCAGAAGATTGGCACCGGATTTATTTGCGAAGTACTTATATCCGGCTTCTTCAAATGCCTGCTCGATCATACGGGACGTGGTCGTCTTTCCATTGGTTCCGGTCACTACCGTAACCTTCACCCCACGTGATAATTCCTTTAAAATATCTTTGTCAATTTTTAATGCGATCTTGCCCGGCAGGTTCGTTCCGCCTCGTCCCATCCGCCGCAGGACTGCATTGGATGTCTTACAGGCAAGTACCGCTAATCTTGTCCTTATTCCCATAATTTTTTCCTTTTCTCTCGTAATCTCATTTCTTTTGTAAAACATATCTGCTACTACATGATTCAACGCTCATTATAACGCATTTTCAGACGTACCACAAGCGCAAAATAACCCGAATGGAAAAGCACAGAACATTTCACTTTTACATACAATGTTAGTAACTCTATTTTGAGGTAATCGTATTGAAATCCTTTCCTCCGCCTCTTACTCCAAAAGAGGAATCCGAGCTTCTGAGACGCAGTGCAGACGGTGACAATGAGGCCCGTCATATTCTGATCGAGCGCAATCTCCGTCTGGTCGCTCATGTCATAAAAAAATATCAGCATCTGGAGGACGATACAGAAGATCTTCTGTCCATCGGAACCATCGGCCTTATCAAAGCAGTTTCCACCTTTAACCCGGACAAAAAAGCCCGGCTTGCCACCTACGCCTGCCGCTGCATCGAAAATGAACTTCTGATGATGCTGCGCACCAAGCGGAAGAGTAACCGGGAAACCTCCCTATACGAACCGATCGGTACAGACCGGGAAGGGAATGAGATCCGCCTGTATGATGTCATCGAATCTGATGAAGAAGATGCCTGTATGCAGCTTGCCCTGAAAAATGATATTTCTCTTCTCTATGAAAAACTGGAATCCGTTCTCACCGACCGCGAACAGCTGGTACTGAAAAAACGCTACGGTCTTTATGGTGAAAAAGAATATACCCAGAAAGAAGTTGCAGCTTCTCTTGGCATCTCACGTTCCTACGTTTCGCGAATTGAAAAAGGGGCGATCCAAAAACTCCGCCCCTGCTTTCTTCCTTCTCATTTTTAATTTTTGCCGGTCTAGATCCTGTCTGTCCATTTTAAAATTCATGATGCTTCTTTCACACCGGCAGACAGGACACTCTACTCAAACATTCCTATACCAAAAAGCAGAATGCCAAGTCCCAGAAAGACGCTACTTACAAGCACAAGCCCCAGCAGAGTTTTCTTTTTCTCTCTTGGCAGAAGTCCCCTGTCGTATCCCGGCTGTCCTTTATGGATCAGGTAATTCCCCGCATAAATCAGAAACGGTCCTGCCGAAGCATAAATAAAATACACCGCCACCGTCACAAGCAAAATGCCTGTCGATGCCATAGCTTCTGCACTTTCCATCTGCTTTGAAGCCACACTGGAAGTAAGCTGTAAAAGCAATGTCGGTAACGCATTATTGATCAGATGGAAGAACATGTTATAAAACATGTTATCCGTCTCGGCAAGCAGATATCCCATGGCGATTCCAAGCATCGCTGTCGGCACAAACCGCCAGAAACTTCCATGAAATGCACCGAACACTGCTGCACTGATCAGAATTGCCGGCCATGGACTCCTAAAGCCACGAAAACAGCTGAAAAGCCCGCCTCTGAATGCTATTTCCTCAAAAATCGCCGGCGTGACACAGATCAGAAGAAATGCAAGTCCAAACGGCAGTCCACCGGATAATTCACTCACACTTTCTGTAGCCCCACTCATCTGCTCCGGAAATACATAAAGCAGGATCGATGTCGGAATCATCGTGATCAGAAGGGTTCCGATCCACATCAGCAATGTTCCGACAGTCTTTGCGATCGTCGGTCTGTGAAATGGGAATGCACGCTTTACGTCTTCCCTGAAAAGCACTACTATTCCAAGTGCCAGCACTGCAAGAAGACCCTCATACATTGGAATTCCCCACTCACCAAAATAATAGACACAAAATCCGGAAAGCCAGAATATATCCACGCCGTACAGAAGGATCAGTACGATCGCCGCATATGGCTTCCACGTTTTTTTATTCATCTGCTTCCTCTTTTCTTCTGAGAATATCGTACTTGTCAGCCCTACCGGATAGTTCTACATACAGTACCTGCTTCGGATGTGGTGCACTCTCCTGTTCTTCTCCTTCTTCATTTACGATCCGTTTTACCTGAACCTCCACGTTATCTCCGTTCGGTTTCATGATCTCAATCGTCTCGCCCACCGAAAATTTATTTCTCTGTTCGATCTTCACCATACCGTCTTTAATCTCTTCTGTGATTCCAAGATATGTGTACTCCCGGATATAGGTGTTGCTGTCATAAATCTGTGCCTCTTCCGATGGTTTTCCAAAGAAAAATCCAGTTGTAAACTGCCGATAGGTACAATTCGAGATCTGGTCCAGATACCACGGCATATTCTTCCTGTAAAGCTCCGGATCTTTCTGATAATCATCAATTGCTTTCCGGTATGTTCTCGCTACAGTTGCCACATACAGAGCCGTTTTCATTCTTCCTTCGATCTTGAAGCTGTCAATCCCCGCATCGATAAGCTCCGGAATATGTTCGATCATACAGAGATCTTTTGAATTGAAAATATACGTTCCTCTCTCATTTTCATAAACCGGCATATATTCTCCCGGACGGGTTTCTTCCACAACAGAATATTTCCAGCGGCACGGATGGGTGCATGCGCCATGGTTTGCATCCCTGCCTGTAAAGAAATTACTGAGCAGACATCTTCCGGAATAAGAAATACACATTGCACCGTGTACGAATGTCTCAATCTCCAGATCATCCGGGATATGTGCACGTATTTCTTTGATCTCACGCATGGAAAGTTCTCTTGCAGATACAACTCTGCTCGCCCCTTGTCTGTACCAGAACATATAAGTTGCATAATTTGTATTATTGGCCTGTGTACTCACATGTCTTTCAATTTCCGGACATACTTCTTTTGCGATCTCAAATACACCCGGATCAGCAATGATCAATGCATCCGGTTTTATTTCCTTTAACTCTTTAAAATATTCCCGCACGCCTTCCAGATCGTAGTTATGTGCCAGAATATTTGCAGTTACATATACTTTTACATCATGCTCATGTGCAAACCGGATTCCTTCCATCATATCTTCTTTGGAAAAGTTCTTTGCCTTTGCACGAAGTCCAAATGCTTCTCCTCCAATATAAACTGCATCTGCTCCAAATACGACTGCAGTCTTCAACACTTCCAGGCTGCTTGCCGGTATCAATAATTCAGGATGTCTTGACATTATTTTTTTCCTTTCTGTTACTGTTATCTCCTGTTTTTATTTTCGCACGCTCAGTGCCACTCCATCTCCCAGCGGAAGAATAGATGTCTCAAGCTCAGGATGATGTTTCAGAGTATACAGATACTCCCTCATCCGGCTATGGATCGTGCGGTCTCTTCTTTCCACCGCAAACCGTGACTCAATAATATCTCCGTCCTGCAACACATTATCCGTGATCAGGATCCCTCCCGGCACAAGGAAACGCATCACCTGTTCTAAATATGCCGGATATTGTCCCTTTGCGGCATCCATAAACACAAAATCAAATCCTGCATCATCCGGCATGCCTTTCATAATCTCCAGTGCATCACCTTCAAGCAGCGTAATTTTCTGTTCCATACCTGCCCTGGCAAAATTGGCTCTGGCAATTGGAATCCTTTTTTCGTAATTTTCGATTGTTGTAATGTGACATTCCTCCGGAGAATATTTTCCCATCAGAATTGCCGAAAACCCAACTGCTGTCCCAATTTCAAGAATCTTTACCGGACGTTTGATCTCCAGCATTACTTTCAGAAAACTTTTTGTCTCTTTGCGGATGATCGGAACCATGTCCGCAAGGGCTTCCTGTTCGATCTCATCGAGAACGGGAATGTCCGCGCTTTCCAGAGAATGGAGGTAAGTCGTAAGTCGTTCTTCTACTATCATATCTTCCTCTTTTCTTCCAAGGGAATTCTTATCCTATACATTTATCATAGAAGCGCAGACAAAGTTTATTTTCTTTTCAACTCTGACTGCGCTTCTTTATGCAGATATCTTCGCATCTGCTTATTTTCATAAAAATGCCACAGGCATCTTTATATTATACATCCATAATGATCGGAAGGATCATTGGTTTTCTCTTGGTTCTTTTCCAGATAAAGTCATTCATTGTGTCGCGGATCACAAGCTTAATCTTGCTCCAGTCAGCATGACGGCTCATCAGACATTTTTCAACCGCTTCCGTAACAACCTTCCGTGCCTCTTCCATCAGGCTTTCAGATTCACGTACATAAACAAATCCACGGGATACGATATCCGGTCCGGCAAGAAGCTGGTTGGTACGCTTTTCCAGTGTCAGAACGACAATCAGGATTCCGTCTTCTGCCAGATGCTGACGATCACGCAGTACAATATTACCGACATCGCCAACACCGAGTCCATCTACCAGGATTTCTCCTGTGTGTACCTTATCTACAACTTCTGCGCTTTCATCATCCAGTGCAAGTACATCGCCTGACTTGAGGATGAAAATGTTGTCCTTCGGAATCCCAAGAGATTTGGCAATACCTGCGTTCGCTTTCAGATGACGGTATTCTCCGTGAACCGGAATTGCATATTTTGGTTTTACCAGTGAATAGATCAGCTTCAGCTCTTCCTGGCACGCATGTCCGGATACGTGCGTATCCTGGAAAATAACATTCGCTCCCTTTTCAGAGAGTTCATTAATGATATTCGATACCGCTTTTTCATTACCCGGGATCGGATTAGAGCTTAAAATGATCGTGTCACCCGGCATGATCGATATCTTCTTATGGATATCTGCTGCCATACGTGACAGAGCCGCCATAGATTCTCCCTGGCTTCCGGTTGTGATGATCGTTGTCTTCTCTCTTGGATAGTTTTTCAACTGATCTGTCTCGATCAGCGTATTCTCCGGCACATTCAAATAGCCAAGCTCTGATGCAACCGAAATGATATTTACCATACTGCGGCCTTCTACAACTACTTTACGTCCATACTTGTAAGACGTATTGATGATCTGCTGTACACGGTCTACATTCGAAGCGAAGGTTGCTACAATAATTCTTGTATTGGAGTGTTCGGCAAAAAGCCGGTCAAATGTAGCTCCCACTGTCCTTTCTGACTGTGTAAAACCAGGTCTCTCCGCATTGGTACTGTCTGACATCAATGCCAGTACCCCTTTCTTGCCAATTTCTGCAAAACGCTGCAGATCAATCGCATCACCAAATACCGGTGTATAATCTACCTTAAAGTCTCCGGTATGCACAACAATACCTGCCGGCGAATAGATTGCCAGTGCCGATGCATCCTGGATACTGTGGTTCGTCTTGATAAATTCAATTCTGAATTTTCCAAGATTGATCGACTGTCCATGGCGCACTACTTTTCTTTTAGTTGAGCGGAGAAGATTGTGCTCTGTGAGCTTTTTCTCGATAATTCCCATAGTCAGCTTTGTTGTATAAATCGGCAGATTAATCTCTTTAAGCACATAAGGAAGCGCTCCAATGTGATCCTCATGTCCATGTGTGATCACAAACCCCTTCACCTTATCCGCATTGCTCTTAAGGTAACTGATATCCGGGATTACAAGATCGATTCCGAGCATATCATCTTCCGGGAACGACAATCCGCAATCTACTACAATAATACTGTCTTCATATTCAAAGGCAGTGATATTCATTCCGATCTTTTCAAGGCCTCCAAGCGGAATGATCTTAAGTTTTGAGTTGCTTTTTTTCTTCAATCTCACACCTCCATATATTTTATGTATCTCATCCGTACATTTAATTATCGTAAAATTCGGAGTCCGCCTCTGTGTGCGAACCCCGTTCTTATCTGTCAGAAATATTCTTTTGACAGTTCCGTCTACACTTCAATCTCCACATCCTCCAGAAGCTCTTCGAACACCTTGAGTATGGCATTAAGCTCTACTTCCTCTTCTACCATCTCATAAACGCTGTCCTTCTCTTCCGGCGCACTTGTATCCTTCAAGATCAGGCACTCTGCATCATCCTCTTCTGAATCTGCAACCAGAAGGTAAGTCACTCCATTCAGTCTGGTCTGCTCCACAACAAAAAATTCTTCTGCTTCGCCGCCTTCTCCGCATGTAAACGTTAATTTTTCATTCTTCATATACTTTCCCCTTATCGTCTGATTGTATTCCAAAGCCTGTTACTTTTGCATACCCAGAGAGTCCAGATATCCCTGCAATATAAATACAGCCGCGATCTGATCCACATACTGCTTGCGGTTCTCCCGCCTTACACCGGATTCCATAAGTGTCCGTTCCGCTTCCACCGTTGTAAGGCGCTCATCCCACATCACGATCTCAATGCCGGTACGCCGCTTCAGCATCTCTCCAAATTCCAGTGCCTTCTCTGCCCGTTCTCCGATATCATTATTCATATGTTTCGGAAAACCGATCACAAACTTCTCTACTCCATATTCGGTTGCAAGACTCTCAATCCTTGCCAGTGTCTTCCGAAGCTTGTTCTCGTCCTTCCTCGTAACCGTCTCCACTGCCTGTGCCGTAATCCCCAGAGGATCACTTACAGCAACACCTACGGTCTTCGTACCATAATCAAGTCCCATTATCCGCATCATATCTTCAACCTACAGTTCATGTCTGATATAAGCTTTTAATAATTCTTCTACTATCTCATCCCGCTCAACCTTCATCACAAGGCTTCTTGCTCCGTTATAGCTGGTAATGTATGTAGGATCACCGGACATAATGTATCCTACAATCTGATTCACCGGATTATATCCTTTTTCCACCAGAGCATTATATACAATTTCCAGAATATCTTTTGCCTGGATCTGTGGTCCTGTCTCTACCTGAAAAAATTGTGTATTCGTTATATCTTTCATCTTACGACCTCCAATACTTCATATTCATTTTAATATAATCTATACAAAAATTCAATGCATAATTTGTGAAAGTGAAGTAAGTTCTATCTCTTTTAACTGATTGGTCCACCGGTCTGCCTGTTCCGGTTCGCATGGAACCCCAATCCGCAGATATTCCTTGGTGTGCCCTGTGACATAATTTTTCCCATCACGCTCTGTCATCTCTTCAAATAGAACTTCCACCTTTTTTCCAAGCCATCCTTCTTCATAGCGCTGCATTTTTTTGCGGTTCAGTTCCAGCATGATATTGCTTCTTCGCGTTTTTTCATGTTCCGGGATCTGCCCGTCCATCTTCGCAGCCTTCGTTCCCTGGCGCTTTGAATACTTAAATATATGAGTCTCATAAAAATTGATGCTGTCTACAAAGTCCCGGGAGGCTTCAAATTCTTCCTCTGATTCCTGCGGGAATCCTACGATCACATCGGTTGTCAGTGCCGGATTTTCAAAATACTTCCGGAGAAGCTCACATTTTTCCCGATATTCTGCCGCATCATATCTGCGGTTCATCCGTTTCAGGGTTGCATCACATCCGCTCTGCAGAGACAGGTGAAAATGCGGACATATCTTCGGCAGGCAAGCCAGTTCTTTTGCAAATTCTTCCGTCACGATACGCGGTTCCAGAGAACCCAGACGGATCCTTTTGATCCCTTCAACTCCATGTACCGCGCGGATCAGATCCAGGAGTCCTTCTGTCTGCTTTCCATTTTCATCTTTCCATTCCAGTCCGTAAGAACTGAGATGGATTCCGGTAAGTACCACTTCCTGATACCCATGTTCCGCAAGTGTACGCACCTCTTCCACTACGTCTTCTTTTTTCCTGCTGCGCACGCGTCCTCTCGCATAAGGAATGATGCAATAGGTACAGAACTGGTTGCAGCCATCCTGCACTTTCAGATATGCCCTTGTATGCTCTGCTGTCCGGGAAAGATGGAGGCTCTCATACTCGAAGGTATGGTTAATGTCAATGACCTCCTGCATCTGTTCCGGAATGTCTTCTTTAAAATATTCTTCCAGAAGGCGGATCAGATCCTTTTTTTTATTATTCCCGATTACAATATCTATATTCTCATCCAGCTCACCCATATCCGCCTGCGCCTGCACATAACAGCCGGCCGCTACGATCACTGCATCAGGATTCTGTTTTCGGGCACGATGGATCATCTGTCTGGACTTGCGGTCTGCCATATTCGTCACCGAGCAGGTATTGATCACATAGACATCTGCCAGATCATGAAACGGTACGATCTCATATCCGTTCTTTTCCAGCAGTTCCTGCATCGCTTCTGTTTCATAAGCATTTACCTTACAGCCCAGGTTGTGTAATGCTGCTTTTTTCATAAATTCATCCTACTTTCAATATTTATAACATTTAACGAAAATTTCATTCATTCTTCGGCGTTTTGTTCCTTGACTTTTTTATGTATAACTTTTAATATAACTATAGAAAATGAAATCAAGGAGGTGTGTTTTCAATGAAAACCGTACAAATTTCTTTAAATTCTATCGACAAAGTAAAATCATTCGTAAACGAAATCACAAAATACGATTACGATTTTGACCTGGTATCCGGAAGATATGTGATTGATGCAAAATCTATCATGGGTATCTTCAGTCTTGATCTTTCTAAACCGATCGATCTGAACATCCATGCTGAGAACCAGGATGCTGATAACATCATCGAACTTCTGAAACCATACTTAGTATAATAGAATGCGAAGTATCAGGACGCAGTACATTTTCTGTACTGCGTCCTTTCTTTTTTTGAGGAGAGCCTGAAAAAGCTCCCCTTTTTCTTTTATTATTTTACGATGATCGTCTCCACAGTATTCACTGCTTCTGCAAACAGTTCATCAATCTTTTCACTTAAGTTTTCTTCTGATTTGCGGATCACTTCTACATTCGGTTTGGTTACCGGATGTTTTGCCACGAAGATCGTACAACAGTCTTCGTATGGAAGAATGGAAGTCTCATAGGTTCCGATCTTCTCTGAAATATCTACGATCTCCTGCTTGTCAAATCCGATCAGTGGCCGATATACCGGCAATGTACATACATCGTTGGTTGCCATCAGGCTCTGCATGGTCTGGCTTGCCACCTGTCCGATACTTTCACCGGTAATAAGTCCCAGGCATCCGTCTTCTTTTGCAAAATGCTCTGCAATCCGCATCATATAACGGCGCATGATGATCGTCAGTTCATCATGTGGGCATTTTTCATAGATATAAAGCTGGATATCGGTAAAGTTGACTACATGCAGCTTGATCGGTCCTGTATATTTGGAAACCTGCTTTGCAAGATCCACTACCTTCTGCTTAGCCCTCTCGCTGGTGTACGGCGGTGCATGGAAATAGGTTGCCTCCAGTCCGACGCCACGTTTGGAGATCATATAACCTGCAACCGGACTGTCGATTCCACCGGAAAGCAGAAGCATCGCGGTTCCATTGGTCCCGATCGGCATACCGCCAGGTCCCGGAATGATCTCGGAATAGATATAAATCTCTTCTCTTACCTCTACATGAAGCAGTACATCCGGGTGGTGTACATCTACCCGGATTTCCGGGAATGCATACAGAATAGCTTCTCCGAGGTCATAATTGATCTCCATTGATTTCTTCGGATAGGTTTTCTTTGCACGACGGGACTCTACCTTAAATGTGATATTCTTATCCGGATAAACCTCATCCATGTATGCGATCACATCTTTTTTCAGTTCTTCAAATCCTTTATCCTCTACGCGGACAACCGGACAGATCCCTACAATTCCGAATACTCTTTTCAGAGCTTCTACCACTTCATCTCCGTCATAATCTCCGTCACAGTCCACATAAACTCTTCCCTGTGCTTTATAAGTATGGAATAATCCATCCAGGTCTTTTAACGAATGCCTGATCTGTCTTACCAGTGCATCCTCGAACATATAACGGTTCTTTCCTTTGATTCCGATTTCTCCATATTTTATCAAATAAGTCTGAAACTTCATTCTTTCCTCCTAATGGCGTGTGTACTTTCTAAGCATCGGTACACAATTATATAATGTTTCCAGCGTATAGTCAATTTCTTCTTCTGTAGTAAATTCTGACATACTGAATCTGAGCGTTGCGTCCAGATATTCTTTTCCGGCTCCGATTCCCTTTAACACTCCGCTGATCGCCGGATGGTTGGATGCACATGCCGAACCGGATGATACATAAATCCCCTTCTCTTCCAGTGTATGAAGAAGAACCTCACTCCGGATTCCTGCAAATCCCACACTGATGATATGTGGTGCACTTGTTTCATCATAAAGTCCGTGGATCACAGTATGATCGATTTTCTGTACCCCTTCGATAAAGTGCTGTTTCAAGGCACGCATATGTGCCACCTTTTCATCCAGGTCTGTGTAAATCGTCTTTGCTGCCAGCCCGATTCCTGCAATCCCCGGTACATTTTCTGTTCCGGAACGCATGTTTTTCTGCTGCTCGCCTCCGAAAATGATCGGTTTTACTTTTGCTTTTTCATTGATATAGATAAAACCGATTCCCTTCGGTCCATGGATCTTATGTCCGCTTACAGAAAGCATATCGATTCCCATCTTTTTCGGGTAAATCTTATATTTTCCAAATCCCTGTACTGCATCCACATGGAACAGGATATTTTTATTATAAGCCTTTACGATCGCAGATGCTTCTGCAATCGGCTGAACCGATCCCACTTCGTTATTCACATACATAACCGATACCAGGATCGTCTCGTCACAGAGCGCTTCCTTTAACGCATCCAGGCGGATCCGTCCATACTCATCAACCGGAAGATAGGTCACACGATAGCCCTCCTCCTCTTCCAGGTAACGCATGGTATTGAGAATTGCCGGATGTTCAATTGAACTGGTGATCAGATGCTTGCCGGCACGGTGATTGGCACGTGCACCTCCGATCAATGCAAGGTTGTCACTTTCTGTTCCACCGGATGTGAAATAAAGTTCCTTTTCCTGCACCTTCAGAATCTTTGCAAGTGTCTCCTTCGCCTCACGGACATACGCTTCTGCATCCACACCTTTTTTATGCATGGAGGATGGATTGCCGTAATCCTCACACATCACTTTTCCGACTATATCCCGAACACACTCATAGGCTCTCGTTGTTGCTGAATTATCCAGATAAACTTCCATTTTTCTTTGTCTCCCAAACACTTCTTCTCTTTATCTTATGCAGTTCTTTGCCTGCCGGTCTACTGTTCCAGTTCAAACATCAGTACAGCAAGCGTTGCAAGTCCGGCTGTCTCTGTCCGCAGGATCCGCCTGCCCAGGGTGATGACCTTCGCCCCCATACTGACTGCTGCATCAACTTCTTCCGGTTCAAATCCACCCTCTGGTCCGATAAAAATCCCAACAGACTGTCCACTTTTAATCTGGCGGATCACTTCTCTTGTCACTTCCATACCACCTGCAAGTTCATACGGAAGCAACGTCACATCAAGCTCTTCTGCCATTTTCAGTGCTTCTTTATAAGAAAGCGGCATGGTAACTTCCGGGATCCGGCTTCTTCCGGCCTGCTTTGCCGCACTTTCTGCGATGGAATTCCAACGGTCTGCTTTTTTCGCTGCTTTCTTATCATCCAGACGAACAACAGAACGCTTCATTGCTACAGGAATCACCTGATACACGCCAAGCTCCACCGCTTTTTGCACGATCAGCTCCATCTTGTCGCTTTTGGGAAGCCCCTGGAAAAGATACAGCTTTGACGCCGGTTCCGTGTCCGCTTCCATCTCTTCCAGAATATGCAGAACCGCCACATCTTCTTCATAGGCTTCCACCTCGCAAAGATAGGTTCTTCTTTCTCCGTCACTGATTTCAGCCTTTTCATGCAGCTTCATCCGGAGCACATTCTTCATATGATTAACATCTCCGCCTTCAATCCGGATCTTATCTCCGGAGATCTGCTGTGGTGTTACAAAAAAATGATGCATCTTTTCTGATCCTCTCTGCCTACGCTTTCGTTTCTTTTCTCGCTGTTACAGATACCCATTCTCCCTGATGATGAACCTCCAGAACCGTGAGACCTGCTGCCTCTACCGCTGCTTTTACCGTCTCCTCCTTGTCTTCGATGATACCACTTGTCACGTAGATACCACCGTCTTTTAACTGGTTCACGATCACCGGTGTCAGCGGCACCAGTACGTCTGCAAGAATATTCGCCACAACGATATCATAGCATCCATAACCAACTTTATCCTGAACCGCTTTATCATCAATGATATTTCCGATCATTACTTCGTATTTATCCTTTGAAATACCGTTGACTTCCATATTTTCATAGGTTGCATCAATCGCACACGGATCCAGGTCTGTTCCTACAGAATACTTTGCACCGAACATCAGCGCCAGCATTCCAAGAATTCCACTTCCACATCCTACATCCAGAATTCTGGTGTCCTCTGTCACATATTTGCGGAGCTGACGGATGCAAAGCTGTGTGGTCTCATGCATTCCCGTTCCGAATGCAGTTCCCGGATCGATATGCACGATCATCTTGCCTTCATCTTCCGGCTTTACTTCTTCCCAGGACGGAATGATCAGGATATCATCCACATAGAACTGGTGAAAATATTTTTTCCAGTTATTGACCCAGTCCACATCCTCTGTCTGGGATTCTTCTATCGTTCCTTCACCTACTTCCACATAGGCACGCATATCTTCCAGTTCATTTTTCACAGCTTCCAGAAGACTTTCTTTATCTTCATCTTCTTCCAGATAGAAACTGATATATGCGATGCCGTCATTGATTCCAGTCTCCGGAAGGATATCAACAAACATCTGCTCTTTTTCCGCCTGTGTCATCGGAATCTTATCCTCAATCTCGATTCCCTGTACACCAAGGTCCATCAGCATACTACTGACAATGTCTTCTGCCTCGGTTGTTGTCTTTAATCTGAATTTATTCCACTTCATATTGGTTCTCCTTTTATTGTTGTCCAAGCAAATAATCAATAAACTGCTGTGCAGTACGTCCGCTTAATCCGCCATGGCTCAGTTCCCATTTGTTTGCCTCCAGAAAAAGCTTTTCCTCTTCCATCTCGACACCATAACGATCTGCAAGCGTGGTGACAATCTTCTGGAATTCTTTTTTATCCGGTTTTCCAAAATAAATGGTCACGCCGAATCTTGCTACCAGCGAAAGTTTCTCCTGTACGGTATCATTGGTGTGCAGTTCTTCATCTCTGTCGGCTTTATCTTTGAATGTCTCACGTACCAGATGTCTTCTGTTGGAAGTTGCATAGATCAGGATATTATCCGGTTTCTTCTCCAGACCGCCTTCGATCACCGCTTTCAGATATTTGTACTCAATCTCGAATTCTTCAAAAGAAAGATCATCCATATAAATAATAAATTTGTAATTCCGGTTCTTGATCTGTGCGATCACATCATTCAGGTCTTTGAACTGATGCTTGTACACTTCGATCATACGAAGTCCCTGGTCATAATACTGGTTTAGGATTGCCTTGATCGAAGAAGATTTACCGGTTCCGGCATCACCAAAAAGCAGACAGTTATTAGCTTTTTTACCCTTTACAAATGCCTCGGTATTATCGATCAGTTTCTTCTTGGCAATGTCATAACCCACCAAATCATCCAGATGGACGTGTGCGATCTTGGTGATCGGCACGATCTGTGCTCCTTCTTCCGTATGCTCAATACGGAATGCCTTGTGAAGTCCGAAAGTTCCCACTCCGAATTCTTTGTAGAACTGGATTACAGTTGTCTTAAATTCTTCTGCATCATCTGTCTGCGCAAGAGCTTTGCTTAAGTCGCAGATCCGATCGCGAATCCTCTTGTTAAATACATGTCCCTTGGCATTGACCGGATGATAGTCCTCAATCAGTTCCAGACTGTCTGTACCGAGCTTTTCACCCATCTCTTTCAGATCATATTCGAACAGTTCTTTGAAAATCTGAAAATCATGAAGGGCTGCTTTATTGACGCTTCCCTCTACCTCTCCTACCACTTCACAGGCTGTGCTGTAAGCATTCTCACTGTTGGCAAGCAGGAACGTCAGGAAGGTATGCCAGAGGTTCCCCTCGAATCCATAGTTTGCAGCCAGCTCGATCAGCTCATTTAAATTTTCGAAAAGAAGGCTCTTCAAATCCTCTTTGTTGTAATAATCATTATCTGCATTGTCGATCAGAAATGTCATGTCCCGAAGAAGATCTTCATGTTCCATATAACGATATAATATCAGTTCATTTGTTCTCATAGACGTGTCCTCTCTTTTTCAGTCTAATAATTTCCAAGGATTTTCAGGTTCAGTGCTTCTTCCCTCAGTCCACGGATCGCATTTTTCACTGCGGCATCTGCCAGATTTCCTTCAAAGTCCACAAAGAAACGATATTCCCAGCTTTTTCCTTCTACCGGTCGGGATTCGATCTTTGTCATGTTCAGGTCATTGTAAATAAAATGGGAAAGCAGATGGTACAACGATCCACTCTCATGCGGTATTTCAAAGCAAATACTGATCTTGGATGCATTTTTCAGGAATACCTTCTGGTTCGTGACAATGATAAATCTTGTACTGTTGTCAGATTCGTCATTGATCTCTCTTGCCAGGATATCCAATCCGTAAAGCTCTGCTGCATATTCGTTGCAGACAGCTGCCTGCGTGGTATCCTGGTCTTCCATCATCTTCTTGGCCGCCATAGAAGTATTGGCAACACTGATCTGCTGCCAGGTTCCGTGTTCATCCAGAAAATGGGATGTCTGCATCAGTCCCTGTGGATGTGAATACACTCTTTCAATGCTGGAAAGTGTAGTTCCTTTCACTCCGGCAAGCATATGCTTAATCGGAAGGACCGTCTCTCCTACAATGTAATTTTCAAATTCCACCAAAAGGTCATACACCTGTGTCACCGGACCTGCGGAAGAATTTTCAATTGGAAGGACTGCATAATCTGCGCTTCCCTCTTCAATTGCTTCCATTGCATCACGGAATGACGGTACATGGAAGTTTTTCACATTTTTCCCAAAATATTTTAACATAGCTGCCTGGTTGTTGGCTCCTTCCACTCCCTGGAAAACCACACGTGCACCATCAAGATCCAGCTGATCCAGTCCGATAAAGGGAAGTCTTCCCAGAACTCCTTCCTCAGAAAGACGCTGGTACTGCAGCTTTCTGCTCATGCTCATCAGCTGTTCAAAAAGCTCCCGGATCCCTTTTTTGTTAAAATCTGTGGACACCTTTTCTGCTACTGCTGCCAGTTTCTCGTTCTCTCTTGTCTTATCAAATACTTTTCGTCCGTTCTTTATCTTATATTCTGCAACTCCTTCGCAGACCTTCATACGTCTCTCATAAAGCGTGGTGATCTGGTCATCGATCACATCCAGCTCTTTTCTCATCTCTTCCAGACTCTGCATCGTCCCACTCCTTATCGTTTTATCCTTATGTCTTCTTACGCTGACGTTACTAATTTTTCATTATAATATATTTTTTCTGTAAAATCTACATTTCTTCGCAAACCCGATCAGAAAAAACATGTAAAACTTTGTTGAAATAACCATGTTTTTGTTATATTATAGATAAAGAATATATGAACCCGCACATATTCTGCGGTTATTTTTAAGGAGGTTTCTTATGAGACATTTAATGAGTCCTTTAGATTTTTCTGTGGAAGAGCTCGATAAGCTTATGGATCTTGCAGGTGATATCGAAGCTCATCCGGAAAAATATGCACATGCTTGCGCAGGCAAAAAGCTTGCCACTTTATTCTATGAGCCAAGTACCCGTACCCGACTGAGTCATGAAGCAGCAATGATGAATCTCGGTGGTAATGTACTTGGCTTTTCTTCGGCAGCTTCCAGCTCTGCTACCAAAGGAGAAAGCGTAGCAGATACGATCCGTATGGTTTCCTGCTATGCAGATATCTGTGCGATCAGACATCCAAAAGAAGGTGCACCGATGGTTGCAGCGCAGCACTCTTCAATCCCGGTGATCAACGCAGGTGATGGCGGACATCAGCATCCTACACAGACACTGACTGACCTTTTAACCATCCGTTCTTTAAAAGGACGTCTGAATAATCTGAAGATCGGACTCTGTGGAGACCTCAAATTCGGTCGTACCGTACATTCTCTGATCAATGCCCTGGTGCGTTATGAGAACATCGAGTTTGTACTTATTTCACCGGAGGAACTCCGTCTGCCAAGTTATGTACGCAAAGACGTACTGGATAAGAAAAATATCCCCTATACAGAAGTAGAACGCCTGGAGGATGCCCTTCCGGATCTCGATATCCTTTATATGACACGTGTTCAGAAAGAACGTTTCTTCAATGAGGAAGATTATGTCCGTATGAAAGATTTCTACATCCTGGACAAAGGGAAAATGGAACTTGCGCCAAAAGATATGCTGGTTCTCCATCCACTTCCACGTGTCAACGAAATTTCTGTTGAAGTTGATGATGATCCAAGAGCTGTTTATTTCAAGCAGGTACAGTATGGTGTCTATATCCGTATGGCACTGATCCTGACACTTTTGGATATTCATGTAGATTAAGGGAGGCGAAAGACATGGTTGAAAATACACTGAACATTGGGAAAATTTCAGAGGGCTTCGTACTGGATCACATCAAAGCAGGAAAAAGCATGGATATCTACAAATATCTGAAACTTGATCAGCTTGACTGCTGCGTAGCCATCATCAAGAATGCCAAAAGTAACAAGATGGGTAAAAAGGATATCATCAAGATTGAATGCCCGATCGATATCATTGATCTGGATATCCTTGGTTTTATCGATCATAATATCACGGTAAACATTATCGAAGATTCCAAGATTGTTGAGAAAAAAGAACTGAAACTGCCATCTGAAATCAAGAATGTGATCAGATGCCACAATCCGAGATGTATTACTTCGATTGAACAGGGACTGGATCATGTGTTTGTACTGACTGATCCGGAGAACGAAGTGTATAGATGTAAATACTGTGAAGAGAAATACAACAGAAAGCGGGGCTAGCGTCGGCTTGTTAGACTAGGCGGACAGGTGCCACGCAAAGGACGCATGAAAAAAGAAATTTTTTCATGCGTCCTTTATTTTTTGTCTCCTTCGTACAGTAAGAAAGGAGATCTTGGTATTGCTCGTCCTGTTTTCTGCAATATGTTTGTCCGGCACAGCATACAGTGGATATTGACCGAATGCAGTCATAGATTTTCCGTCCATCCTTATCTTTTATCCAATAGCTTTTTATAAGAAAGATCAATCACAAACGCTCCAAGTGGCGCTGTCAGCACAATTGCAAGTACTGCCACCGTAAGTACCATATCCCCACAGGCAAATCCCAGCGAAAGCGGAATTCCTCCGATTGCTGCCTGCACGGTTGCTTTCGGTGTATACGCCATCATCACAAAGGCTTTTTCTTTTCCTCGAAGACTGATTCCAAGCAGACATACAAATACACCCAGCATCCGGAACACCAATGCGCCTGCGATCAAAAGCACCGCCTTGATTCCAACCTTTCCCAGATACCCGATATTGACCGTTGCCCCCACCAGTACAAACAGGAACACCTCTGCTCCAACCCAGAGTTTCCCGTATTTTACAGAGATTCTTTTTGTAACAACCTCCCGTTTTTTCTGCAGTCCAATTCCAATAAACATAATTGCGATCAGTGCAGAAAATGTGATTGCAGTTGTCATTTTATCTTCGATCGTAACCAGCAGGAATGAAATACTCAAAATGATCAGAACCTTTGTGGTATCCCGAATATGAACTTTTTTAAAAAAGCATGCCAGCAGGACTCCAATCAGCAGTCCGATCGCAATTCCCAGAATGATCGATACCGGGATATTTACAAAGCTGATGACCGAAGCCCCTTTTCCCTGCATCATTCCAACAAAGGTAGAAAATAATACAATCACATAGACATCATCTACCGATGCTCCGGCAAGGATAAGCTGTGGGATTCCTTCCTTTACTCCATATCCTTCCTCCATCAGCTTTACCATTCTCGGCACCACAACCGCCGGTGAAACGGCCGCAAGCACTGCTCCCATAATTGCAGCTTCCAGCAAGGTGATTCCCATCAGTTTCGGTGCAATCAAAAGCATTCCCAGGAGTTCAAAGCTTGCAGGGACAAAGCACATCATCACTGCGGATCTTCCTATTTTCTTCAGTCCTGACAGATCCAGCCCAAGCCCTGCCCTTGTCAAAATGATAATCAGGGCAATTTTCCGGAGTTCGGATGAAATTCCAAGAATACTGCTGTCCAGCAGATTCAAAACATACGGTCCGAGAACCACACCGGTTGCCAACATCCCAAGCAAACCTGGCAATTTGATCTTCTGACAGATCCAACTCATACACATTCCAACAAGCAGGATCAGCGCAATACTTAATAACATAAAAAATACCTCCTATAGACGCACAAAACAAAAGCGAATATGTCTTCGAAATTTCTGGTATTTGTCCATAAAAATCTTTCCCTTGATTTTAAAACAAATCCAGCATATTATCCAGATACAATTCCTCTCTTACATGCAGCTGATATTCCGGCTTTGTCATATAATACAGCAGAAATTCCAGGATCAGCGCACTTCCAAGTCCCCTGCCTTCGATCTTAAAATTTGTAAATCCCATCGGCAAATAGATATTTTTGATATCATCTACACTGATAAATCCCGGATTTGTCATTGCTTTTGAAAAACGATAGCCTTCCTTTGCATTTGGCGCAGTACACCGGTGTTCCTCTCCATCTTCTCCGAGATTCTTCCGGCTCACATCCTCATAACAGGCTTTCCGGTCCCTGCAGCCGAACCAACAACACTCATTACACAGGAATTCAACTTTATCCTTCTGACCTTCTGATAATGTATTCCATTTATCCAACATCTTATTCAGACGGAAATCCGGCACAACATATTGAAAATCTTCTCTCTGGATTTCCCGCAGACACTCCTGAAATTCGGTCAACACTTTCGTGGTAGATGAGACCAGATAGAACCCCGGATACTTCTTTTTCAGATAATCCACCAGCAGCTCTGAGTGCACGATCACACCGTTTTTCACACCTGTGCTTTTCTCAAATAACTGACAAAGCATATTGCATCTCTGATCCGCAAGGTGCTCTTTCCTGAGCAGAGAATTACTAAAGGTCAGACGGGCAGAAATCCCGTACTTCTGCATAAGTGCAAGCACTTCTTCCGGCTCTGCTTCTCCTGCTTCCACACGTCCTCCACCCCACAGGCAGTCTTCAGGGGCTCCATAAATGGAACCAATCTCACACCAGCCATAGAAATACTCCCTGTGTGTATAAAACAGCGGCAAAAAAAGTCTGTACAGTTCATAAAATTCAAACAAGCCCGGAAGATGGTAATATGCTACATTTCCTCTTTCCCGACTTTGAAAAAGATCATTTCTCATTTGACACTCCTACATAACTTTAATCCTCCTAAAACTACCATATTTTTCAAACGATTGTCAAACGGATTATCACGTTTTTTTATTTTTCATTCCACTCAAAAAATCATTCACACAATACTACGATATCATAAAAATTAGAGTTTTTTAAAGGGCACCGCAACAAAAAAAGAATCTATATCCTTCATGAATATGAATACAGATTCTTTTCAAAATTTCTCAATTAAAAATAAAAAAGCAAGCAAAACGATAAGCCGGGTTATGTCGTGGACGTTCATCTATCCAGTTCTGCTGTTGCCAGCAGACTCAAGCGACCAACCTGAAGCATGACGGGCCGCCATACCACTTCTTTTCGGTCTTGCTTCGGATGGGGTTTACATATGCCCTGTGTGTTACCACCCAGGCGGTAGTCTCTTACACTGCCCTTCCAACCTTACCTGCATCTGCAGGCGGTATATTTCTGTTGCACTATCCTTAGAGTCACCTCTACCGGACGTTATCCGGCATCCTGCCCTGTGAAGCCCGGACTTTCCTCGTCTGCGGCCTTTCGGCACCTGCATCCGCGAACGTCTGTCTTACTTGCCTTAGATACTTTATCACATTTTTTTATCAGTGTAAAGGATTTCTTCTACACCCCCGGATCAACCTGCAGCTCATTTCCGTCTGCTGCCGTTGTCGCAAGAGTATCACAACGTTCATTCTGCGGGTGTCCATCATGCCCTTTTACCCAATTGAAGTTCACCTGGTGCGGCTTTTTCGCTTCCAGAAGACGCTTCCACAGGTCGGTATTCTTGACCGGCTCATTCTTCCCACGCTTCCAGCCCTTTTTTATCCATCCCTCAATCCAGTGCTGATTGAATGCATTGACCACATATTGGGAATCAGAATAAAGCTCTACCTCGCAAGGTCTGTTGAGCGCTTCCAGCCCCCGGATGACAGCCATCAGCTCCATCCGGTTATTGGTTGTCCGCACATAGCCGCCAGAAAGCTCTTTAACGTGAAGTTCTCCCTTCGGGTCTACATATTCCAGAACGACTCCATAACCGCCCGGTCCGTCCGGATTACCTCTTGCCGCTCCATCTGTATAAATACTGACTTTCATAAATTGTCTCCTTATAGTTCAAATACCTGTCCCTTTTCCCGGACCCGCATGATCTTCTCCCGGTATGGCTCTGATACTTCCATTCCGATAAGCCGGTCCTGCACCTCGTACTGCTTCCACATATGCATCGGAAATACAATCTTCGTATCCGTATGCCGCATATACCAGTCAAAGCCCCAGTAAAACTGCTCTTCCTGTCTCGGGTCAAGCACGACAAATGCAAGATCGATCTTCTCACCGGCCAGCGTTTCAATCTCCTTTTGATAATCGCCGCGCATCATCCGGTTATACGCATCATCTTCCTCTTCCCAGTGCCACCAGTTCAGATCCCCTGCATGATAAATGATCCTGTCTTCGCATCTTACCAGAAAGGCAACCCCTTCATCGGTTGAGCGCAGACTTTTTACCTTTGTATCCCCGACAGTAATCTCATCCCTTTTTCGCATGAAATGTTCCGATTCACGCTGCTCCTTTTTCGCAATTCTGATATCCTTCGGGAAAATATATTCCACATCCGGATACACATCCGCAAGCTTCAGGATCTCTCTGTTAAAATGATCCGGATGGGAATGGCTGGCAAACACCAACAGCTTCTTCGCTGGATCAAACTCCGGCATCGTTCCTTCATAATAGTCAAATAATAGAATATGGGATTCCAGTTCCACTGAAAATCCGCTGTGTCCGATATACGTCACCCTCATCTGTCTGCCTACTCCTCAACATCATCATGTTCACCGACTGCCGTCTCTGTCGCATAAACAATCTCCGGAAGAACATATTCCAGACACTCTTTAATGATCTTCGGACTTCCCGGAAGATTGACGATCAGGGATTTACCCCGGATACCTGCTGTTCCTCTCGTCAGCATTGCCCTTTTTCTGGTCCGTGTCATAAAAAGACGCATCGACTCTCCAATCCCCGGAATCTCCTTATCGACCACTGCCTTTGTCGCTTCCGGAACACAGTCCTCTTCTCTGCATCCGATCCCACCGATCGTAAGGATCAGATCTGCCATCTGTGCATCCGCGATCTTCGCAAGGATCTTGCGGATAACCTCCCTGTCATTTGGTACCGGCTGTACAAGCTCTGTCTTGAAGCTGACCTGATCGAGCACTCTTCGCACGATTGGCGAACACGTATCATCCTTCTGTTTTCTGTATATCATGGTGTCTGCTGATACAATTGCTACTTTCATAGATGTCCCTCTTTTCTTTTCTCCTCACGTATAGATTTCATGGTATCTTATATGACCATTCATTCCATGAAAATGTATCCCCTAACGTATAGACTTTAGTATAACATACTCTCGGATTGCCATGCAAGTTTCCTGCCGCCAATCGAATTGATTTAAGAAAAATTTTAGATAATGATGCAAACCATACCTCCGTTGCTGTCATTGACGATCTTCTGCATGGTGTCCTGCAGTTTTGCCTGACTCTCATCTCCGATCATGGCGATCTTGTTTCGCACGCCATCCATCACCAGCTCTTCGATCGATTTTCCGAAAATATTGGTTCCCCAGACTCCATCCGGGCTCTTTGCTGCCTCGTTAATATAATTTACCAGATCCTTTGCCTGCTGCTCACTCCCCACGATCGGTGCGATCTCAGTCTCAATGTTAGCTCGGATCATATGGATAGAAGGTGCTTCCGAACGGATCTTTACTCCGTATTTATTGCCCTGCCGGATTACCACTGGATCGTCCAGCCGGATTTCTTCTCTTGTCGCGCTGACTACACCGTAGCCTTTCATTTTAACCGAAGCAAGTGCATCTTTGACACTTTCATATTCTTTCTGGAGCATGGCAAGATTACGCACTGTATGGATCAGATCATATTCTCCGCTGATCTGCGTTCCGGTCAGATCACTTAACATTTCATAATAACAGCCATCTTCTACCTTAATTTCAACCGAGATCTCACCGGTATCCATGGACACACCTGTTACATTTACTGCATTTATGTAGGTACTCTGCTCCGGCTTCCGAATCTCCATCGCATCCCGGATTTCTCCGATTCTGCCCATGACTTCTCTTGCATAAGATACCAGCTCTTCCCGGACCTTGTGATCTGCTGTAAGTATTTCCACCCATTTTGGAAGGAAAAATTTTACTTCTGTGACCGGAAATGCAAAGAGCACATTTTCCATGATCCGGTGGATATCTTCTTCCCGGAGCTGTTCACAGTTGACCGGAAGTGCCGTTACCTGATATTCTTTCTGGATTTCTTCTGCCACGTTTTTTGCCTCTGCGCTGTACGGTTTCCGGGTATTGACCAAGACCACGAACGGCTTGCCAATGCTTTTCAGCTCCTGGATCGTTTTCTTTTCTGCCGCCCGGTAGCTGTTTCTGGGAAGCTCTCCGATACTTCCGTCTGTCGTCACAACAATCCCGATCGTGGAGTGGTCATGGATTACCTTTTTCGTCCCGATTTCTGCCGCCTTTGTAAACGGAATTTCTTTTTCGTTCCACGGCGTTTTCACCAGACGTTCTGCTCCATTTTCCATGTGACCGGCGGCTCCCTCCACCATATAGCCCACACAATCGATCAGACGCACCAGCACACTCACATCCTTTGCGAGCTGGATTTCGGCAGCTTCTTTTGGCACAAATTTCGGCTCCGTTGTCATGATGCTCTTCCCTGACGCAGACTGCGGAAGCTCATCCACCGTCCGCTCTTTTGCATGCTCATCGGTCATTTTCGGCAGCACCAGCACATCCATAAAACGCTTGATAAAGGTTGATTTGCCACTCCGTACCGGTCCTACCACACCCAGATAGATCTCTCCATTCGTCCGGCACTGTATATCCTTGTATAAATCAAATGTATCCATACACTGTCCCCCTTTGATTGCTGATACAGTGTATGCGGGCTTTCCCCTGTTTAGAACAACTATACTGCCAGTTCACTTTTACTTTCTTGCCATCAATTTCAAAATCGGGTATGATAAATGATAACAAAAAAACGTATTACAGGCACGTAATGCCTTTCATTTATCAGAAAATCCTATCGGGATTTTCTTACAGTCAAAAAAGGAGGTATCCTATGCACGTAGGAAGAAAAGCACAGAAAAGAGAAAAAAAAGCCATGTCTGTCTCCCTGTACGGGAATCTGTTTTTCGTTATCGTTGAGATCGTCATGGCAATCTACACCAGTTCCCAGGCAGTTCTTCTGGACGCAATCTATGACGGAGTCGAGTTCTGCATGCTCCTGCCGTCGCTTTTTCTGATTCCGCTACTTTACAAGCCATCCAATGAAAAGCACCCGTTCGGTTATATGCAGATTGAATCTATGTTTGTCGTTGTCAAGGGCATTACCATGACTGGCGTTACCGTCGGGCTGATCCTGAACAATATCGAAATCATGATCCATGGTGGCAGAAAAGTCGCTTTTGATACCATTGCCTGGTTTGAATTATTTGCATTTTTTCTGGGAATTACCGTATCCATTTATCTCAAATATAAGAATCGTCTGATGGATTCCCCAATGATCACAATGGAAATGGAAGGCTGGGAGATCGACAGTATTGCCTCTTTCGGTATGGCAATTGCCTTCTTTCTTCCGGTTCTGCTGCCTTTTCCATGGTTCAGACCCATAACACCTTATCTTGACCAGATCATTACCGTCACCCTGTCCATCTTTATGCTGCCGACGCCGATAAAGACGGTAATAACCGGACTTCGGGATCTGTTCCTGATCCCGCCGGAGGAAGAGACTGTTGATGAAATTAAAGAAACGATCGAACCTGTCCTAAATGCCTATGGTTACAAAAAACTCTACTATGACATTCTCCGTACCGGAAGAAAGCTCTGGATCAGTGTTTACATCACCTTTGACAAAGATCTGGTTTCCATTACTCGGTTTAAGATTGTACAGAATTTCTGTATCCAGGCTCTTGCGAAAAAATATACGGATTTTTATTTTGAACTTCTGCCGGATATTGTGTTTACCACGGATGATGAGGCATTGACCAATCATATCGTAAACCAGTCGGAAGAAGTGGATCAGAATGCAAAATTTGCAGACTGAATTATCTGATCCTTATTCTTTAAAAATACTCATTTCCCAAGAAAAGCTGCCTTAAACGGCAGCTTTTCCTTTAAATTCTTTGATTGGATTCTTGATAAATTTTATGTACTGCTTTCTCAGCCATTCGATCAGCTTCGTCAGATACCGAAGTACCGGCTCGGTCGCAATAGAGAATACTACAAAAAGCATAATGCATTTTCTGGACATTCCCGTAATCGCAAATAACTGTGGCAGGAAGATACTGCATCCTAACAGTCCGATCACGCATCCGATCCAGACGATCATACGCAGTGCATTCATCGGCTGGCAGATCCGGTAAAGGATCATGAATCCGACAATTGCAAGCAGCATCGTCGCCGCCGTAGAAATATCTTTGGATGCAACTCCGAACGTCTGTCCAAATACAACCAGCGCACCAACCGCAAGTACATCCGTAAGTCCTGCCGGAAGTGCCTTTAAGAACACATTAGTCAGGAAGTGTCCCTTAATGATATCCCGGTTCGGCTGCAGTGCCAGGAAGAATGCCGGAATACCGATCGTATACATGCTGATCAGCGATACCTGGGATGGCTCCAGCGGATAGGTAATCATAAAGACTGCCGAGAAAATTGCAAGCAGGAAGGAAAAAATATTCTTCACCAGGAACAGACTTGCTGAACGCTGAATGTTATTGACAACTCTTCTTCCTTCCAGAACAACCTCCGGCATCCTTGAAAAATCGGATTCCAGAAGTACCACCTGGGACGCCTGGACCGCCGCATCGCTTCCTGATGCCATCGCCACCGAACAGTCTGCATCCTTCAGGGCAAGTACATCATTAACACCATCACCGGTCATAGCGACCGTCATTCCCTGCTTTTTCAGTGCCTGCACAAACTGTCTTTTCTGTTCCGGAATTACCCTTCCGAAGACCGTATATTTGCTCACCGCAAGGGCAATATCTTCTTCGGTCTTTAATGTTCCCGCATCCACGTAATTCTCTGCGCCTTCAATTCCGGCCTGCTTCGCAGTCTCCGATACGGTGATCGGATTATCACCCGAAATAACTTTTATCGCAACACCCTGGTCCGCAAAATATTTGAAAGTCGCAGGCGCTTCTTCCCTGACTTTATTGAGAAGGAGGACATAACCAAGCGGCGTTACCGTTCCAGTCAGCGGCTTACCATCCGGCTCTCCATCATAGCTTCCAAATACCAGTACACGGAACCCCCTGGACGTATACTGCTCTATTCTTCCCTGATACTTTGTATAATCCTCACGCAGGACAAATTCCGGTGCACCAAGCACATATGCCTGATCTTTGAAAATTACTCCGCTGTATTTGGCCGTGGAAGAAAAAGGAATCACTTTTTCCGGCACTTTATCTGAATGCTCTGTAAAATGTTCTTGCATCGCATGCATCGTGCTGTTATCCGCGTCCATTCCTTTGACAAAATCGCCGATCATCCGGTTCAGATCCGGCATCTTTTCTTCGTCATAGGCCTTGGCTTTCACCACTTCACTGACACACATACTGTCTTCTGTGATCGTACCTGTCTTGTCAACACAAAGCACATTTACCCGCGCCAGAGTCTCGATACTCTTCATATCATGGAGCAATACCTTTTTCGATGCAAGACGCATTGCACTTACCGCAAGTGCCACGCTTGCAAGAAGATATAATCCTTCCGGGATCATGCCGATCACTGCAGCAACCATGGAGATAATACTCTGCCGGAAGCTGTCGTGATTATAGAAATAACTCTGCACAAACAAAATGATTCCTATCGGGATCAGTGCGATTCCGACCATTTTTACCAGCTTGTCCAGGGAACGGATCATCTCCGACTGTTCCCCCTGCTGCATGGCTTTTGCTTCCAGAGTCAGCTGTGAAATATAGGAATCCGCTCCAACCTTGTCCAGGCGTGCATGACAGCTTCCTGATACCACAAAACTACCTGACATCAGACGGTCTCCACGCTTTTTCGTGATCTCATCAGATTCACCGGTAAGTAAAGATTCATTGACCTGAACCTCGCCAGCCTCAACAACCGCATCTGCACAGATCTGGTTCCCTGCACGAAATACAACAATGTCGTCCACAACCAGCTGATCCGCCTCCAGATTCAGCGATACCCCTCCACGGATTACTTCTGCGTGCGGTGCATTCAGCATGGTCAGCCTATCCAGTACTTTCTTGGAACGGATCTCCTGAATGATCCCGATCAGTGTATTGCAGATGATGACCGGCAGGAATGTCAGATTTCGAAAAGAACCTACCAGGCACAGCAGAATCGCCAGAATCAGAAAGATCAGGTTGAAATAGGTAAATATATTATTATGAACAATCTCTTTTGTCGTAAGTCCCGGTGAAGCAACCTCATCATTGGTCCAGCCATTCTCTTCCCTTATCCGGATCTGCTCGGGATTAAGACCTACCCGGTAGTCTGGAACCACACGCTGGATCTCGCCGCGAACGACTTCTTCCTCTTGTGTTTCTTTTTCTTTTTTTCCGAATTTCATACAAAAAATCCTCCTGTATACACGTCATTATACGCCTATACGGAAGGATTTTCCATTAAGACTTTATGAAATTTCTTTGAAACTTTAATCCCACGGAAGGTTACTGTATTCGCTGCGCCCGTCACGCATCATCAGTTCACTTACCGCATCCTTTGCGGGTTTGCCTTCAAAAAGTACCTGATTGACCTTTTCCACGATCGGCATGGATACCTCATATTTTTCAGCCAACTCTCTTGCCGCTTTTGCTGAATACACGCCCTCGACTACCATCTTGACCTCAGCCATCGCTTCTTCCATCGTCATTCCCTCACCGATCAGAACACCTGCCTTACGGTTACGGCTGTGCTTACTTGCACAGGTGACGATCAGATCGCCGATTCCGGTAAGTCCGGTAAAGGATTCCAGCTTTCCACCCATCTTTATACCCAGCCTTGTAATCTCTGCAATTCCTCTGGTGATCAGAGCAGCTTTGGTGTTATCCCCATATCCGAGTCCATCTGCAACTCCGGCTGCAAGTGCAATGACATTTTTCAGGGAGCCACCAAGCTCAATTCCTTTGATATCCGGACTCGTATAAACGCGGAACACATCATTCATAAAAATTTTCTGCAGATAAATGGCGGTTTCTTCTGTCTCTGCTCCGACTACAACCGTTGTCGGAAGTTCGCGGCTTACTTCTTCCGCGTGACTTGGACCTGAAAGAACAGCTACATTTGCCTGCGGAATCTCTTCTTCAATCTGCTCGGAAAGTGTCTTTAAAGTACCCTCTTCAATTCCTTTTGCCACATTGACCAGAATCTGCTCTTCCTTTACATACGGGCACATTTTCTTCGCCGTAGCTCTGGTTGCCATAGACGGAACTGCAAGAACGACCACATCTTTTCCTTCCACGCTTCCCTGCAGATCTGTTGTGATCTCGATCTCCTCCGGGATATGAACGCCCGGAAGCTTACTTGGATTTTCCCGCTTCTCCCTGATCTCATCTGCTTCTTCTTTTAAATAAGACCAGATGGTTACATGATGTCCGTTTTTATTCAGTACCAGCGCCAGGGCCGTTCCCCAGCTTCCTGAACCGATAACTCCGATTTCTGCCATAATTATTACCTCTTATTTTTTCTTTTTTGAAAAACTGATCTTGCTCTCTGTACCATTTCTCAGACGTCCGATATTCGCACGGTGGCGGATAAATGCAGAGAGAACAAAAAGCGCTCCGATTCCATACATTTCAAACAGATACTTCTGCGCCATTCCAAACATTCCCATCTGTCCGTCAATAACAAGTCCGACAAGGAACAGTACGGAAATCACCAGCGATCCCAGTGATACATAACGTGTCACGGCAACAATTACAATAAACACAATCAGACATACTGCCGCAATCCGAATATCTGTAGATAAGATCATACCTGCCGTAACTGCAATTCCCTTTCCGCCCTTGAACTTCAGATAGAATGGAAAATTATGTCCGAGCACTGCCCCAAAACCTGTATACAGCGAAAGGAGCGGTAAAATATCTGCGTGAGACTGTCCGTAAATTCCGCGGACCACCAGAACTGCGATCACGCATTTGAAGCAGTCACCTAGCAGGGTGATCATTCCGGCTTTGATTCCCATGGTGCGAAGTGCATTGGTAGAACCTGCATTTCCGCTTCCCATCTTGCGGATATCTACCCCCTGGGTTTTTCCATAGAAATAGCCGGTCTGAAACAGACCAAATATATAGCCGATCAGCAAACATACAAGACGTTCCATCTTATTTGTCCTTCTCCTTTCTCTCCCTGATAAAGAATTTAAGAGACGTTCCACGGAAGCCAAACGCTTCACGGATCTTATTCTCCAGATATCTCGTATAAGAGAAATGCATCAGTTCTTTATCATTTACAAAGATGACAAATGTCGGCGGTTTGACCGCTACCTGGGTAATATAGTAAAGTTTCAGCCGTTTTCCCTTATCTGACGGCGGCTGCTGCATTGCAACAGCTTCGGTCATGATCTCGTTAAGGACACCCGTAGCCACACGGAGTGTCTGGTTCTCAATAACGGTGTCGATCATGTCAAAGAGCTTCGGAAGTCTCTGGCCTGTCAGTGCAGACACATACATGATCTCTGCGTAAGGCAGGAAAGACAGCACCATCCGGATCTGATGCTCATATTCCCTCGTGGTCTTATCGTTCTTTTCAATGGCATCCCATTTATTTACAACGATGATGACACCTTTTCCACGCTCATGTGCGATTCCTGCGATCTTGGCATCCTGCTCGGTTACTCCTTCTGCCGCATCGATCACAACTAGGACCACATCCGCTCTTTCTACTGCCGTAACTGTGCGGATAATACTGTAGCGTTCCAGTTCCTCTTTGATCTTATTCTTACGGCGAAGTCCTGCTGTATCAATAAATACATATTCTTTTCCATTGTGTACTACTTCCGTGTCAATGGCATCTCTTGTAGTTCCGGCAATATCGGATACGATCACACGGTCTTTTCCGATCAGACGGTTGATGATCGAAGATTTCCCAACGTTCGGTTTTCCAACGATTGCAACTCTTGGACGGTCATCTTCTTCTTCCTGTCCTGCCCCTTCCGGAAAATGTGCCAGAACCTTATCCAGCATATCTCCGATTCCAATTCGTTCCGATGCTGAGATCGGAACCGGATCTCCGATTCCCAGATTATAAAATTCATATACATCCGGCATCATCTTGTTGAAATTGTCCACTTTATTGACAACAAGGATGACTGGCTTGTGGGAGCGGCGGAGCATATCTGCCACTTTTGAATCGGAATCTACAAGTCCCTGCTTTACATCTGTCATAAACAGAATCACATCTGCAGTGTCAATGGCGATCTGTGCCTGTTCTCTCATCTGGGAAAGGATCACATCACGGCTGTCCGGCTCGATTCCACCGGTATCGATCAACGTAAATTCTTTATCGAGCCAATTCACTTCTGCATAAATTCTGTCGCGGGTAACACCCGGCGTATCTTTAACGATTGCTATCTTTTCTCCTGCCAGTGCATTAAAAAGCGTCGACTTTCCAACGTTCGGCCGCCCTACAATGGCAACAACTGGTTTACTCATATTTTCTTCCTCCTGATATTTATTCGGAATTCTGCTTCTATATCATACTAGATTTCTTCAAAAAATGCAATTTTTTAACGCCTCTTTCTTGTCATTGCTTTTAAATAATGGTATAAAAGATAGGTAAGATTAGATAAACAGCGCGTAAAACGCTTATTATAAGGAGGCACTCATGACAAATATCGAACTTATGGAAAAAGCTCTTCCGACAGCACCACTTAAAATTGCTGCTCTGGAAAGTTGCAAGGATCTGGCAGAAAAAGTGGATCAGTACATCGTATCGTTCCGCAAAAATTCTCTGCATGACTTTCTGGATCCTGCAATCTATTCATCTTATGAAGCAGATTCTTATCTTGCAAAGAACAGTTGCCCACGTTTTGGTTCGGGGGAAGCAAAGGGAATGTTTGGCGAAAGTATCCGCGGAAAAGATCTCTTTATTATGGTGGATGTCTGCAACTACAGCCTGACATACACAGTAAACGGACATATCAATCACATGTCACCGGATGATCACTATCAGGATCTGAAGCGTATCATCTCCGCTTCTACAGGAAAGGCACACCGTGTAAATGTAATTATGCCATTCCTTTACGAAAGCCGCCAGCACAAGAGAACCAAACGTGAATCTCTGGACTGTGCAATGGCTCTGGAAGAATTAACCGCAATGGGTGTATCTAACATTCTGACATTTGACGCACATGATCCGCGTGTACAGAATGCGATCCCACTCAATGGTTTCGACAGCTTCAACCCTCTGTATCAGTTCATCAAAGCTCTGTTTAAAGCAGAACCGGATCTGAAAGCAGACAAAGACCATCTGATGATCATCAGCCCGGATGAAGGTGCAATGCAAAGAGCCGTATACTTCTCCAACGTACTCGGGGTTGATATGGGTATGTTCTACAAACGCCGTGATTATTCTACCATCGTAAATGGTAAAAATCCGATCGTTGCACATGAATTCTTAGGTGACGATGTACATGGAAAGACCGTTATCATCATTGATGATATGATTTCTTCTGGTGAAAGTATGCTGGATGTTACCAGACAGTTAAAAGACCGCGGAGCTGAGCGTGTATTTGTATGTACTACTTTTGGCCTCTTTACAGAAGGTCTTGACAAGTTCGATGAATATTATGAAAAGGGATATCTGGACAGACTGATCACAACCAATCTGACCTATCTGCCTCCACAGCTTCATGATAAACCGTATTTCATTGAAGCAGATATGAGTAAGTTCCTTGCACTGATCATTGATTCGATGAATCATTCTACATCTATTAGTGCGGTTATGAATCCGACGGATAAGATTCATGATTTGCTTGCGAAGAGAAATATGAGATAAATTTTGTTGGCGGGAAAGTAAGGATATATTAGCGAACAAACGCCGCAAAAGAACCATAAAACAGGACAGCTTCCTGCTTTTCTTCTCTTATCGCTTTTCTATTTTTGTTATATAATAACCATTGGTTATATACGATCTTCTGGTAGAAATCAATAAAAATGATGACATAACAAAAAGAATTATTGCATATGCGCAGAAATTAACTCAAATGCCGTAAAACCAATATCTTTCATGGTCTTACGGCATTCTTATTTATCGTATTTACTTATACCATCCTGTCCCCATCAAAGAATTCCTGTCCGGTCGGGTATGTATAGGAATCTCCGATTTCATGGAGAAGGACGACTTTTAATTTATTATTCAGTGTTTTTTTATCCAGCTTGATTGCTTCGGTAAGCTGTGGGAGTGGGACATCGGCTTTTACCGGAAGTTTATAAGCTTCCAGGACTTTTCGGATGTGCTCGGCTTCGCCTTTTTTGGTGAGTCCTTTCTCTTCAGCGATCTTTGTGATCTGGTACATTCCGATGGCTACAGCTTCACCGTGGCTTTCTCTTTCATAGTGGAAGTGCTGCTCAATGGTGTGGGCAAGGGTATGTCCGAAGTTCAGGAGAATCCTCTCTCCGGTATCAAACTCGTCTTCTTCTACAACACGGCGTTTGATATCGACACAAGTTGCAATCACATCGGTTAAATGCTCTTTCAGATTCTCATAGGATCCGCATTTCTCCAGAAGATCAAAGAGCTTGCGGTCCTTGATGCATCCGTATTTGATAACTTCCCCCATGCCGTCCGTCACGTAACGCTCCGGCAAGGTTTCCAGTACATCCGGATCGATCAGTACCATCTTCGGCTGGTAAAAGGCACCTACCAGGTTCTTCCCCTGCGGAAGATCGACTGCAACTTTTCCACCAACAGAAGAATCTACCTGTGCAAGAATGGAAGTTGGAATCTGTACGAACTTGATTCCTCTAAGAAAGGTCGCTGCCACAAATCCGGCAAGGTCTCCTACCACTCCACCGCCAAGTGCAACGATCAAGTCTGTTCTGGAAATCTTTGCTTCCAGAAGAGAGCTGTATACACCCGGAAGGGTTTCGAATGCTTTTGACGGTTCTCCATGTGGAATCACGGTTTCCGTACACTCATATTTTTCAGAAAGATTTTTCTTAAGCGCTTCTCCGTAATAAGAATAAACTCTGTCATCGGAAATGATCATGATCTTTGATCCCCGATATACTTCTGCTATTCTTTCTGCTGCTTCTTTCAAAATTCCTCTTTCAATATAAATCGGATAGCTGTGTTCCTTTAAATCTACCGTCATTTTCATCGTTTTGTTCCTCCAAGGCTGCTGTTTTTTACATTTCTTTACCGACTGCTTTTGCGATTCCGGTAATCTCTTTTAACAGTGTATCATATTTTTCCGGTTTCAGCGACTGTGCTCCGTCACAAAGTGCCGTTTCCGGACTGTTATGTACTTCGATAATCAGTCCGTCCGCTCCTGCTGCAATTGATGCCTTTGCCATCGGATCAACCAACCACCATTTTCCTCCTGCATGGCTCGGATCTACAACTACCGGAAGATGGCTGAGCTTTCTCACTACCGGAATAGACTGAAGATCCAGTGTATTTCTGGTATAAGTCTCGAAGGTACGGATTCCTCTTTCGCAGAGGATAACATTTGGATTTCCGGATGCCATAATGTATTCTGCTGACATCATCCATTCTTCGTAAGTTGCATTAAGTCCTCTCTTTAAAAGGATCGGTCTCTTCGTCTGTCCGAGCTGTTTTAACAGGTCATAGTTCTGCATGTTACGTGCACCGATCTGGATCAGGTCTACCTTTTCATCGAAGATTTCCAGATATTCCGGTGACATCAGTTCTGTTACGATCGGAAGCCCTGTCTCTTCTCTTGCTGCACATAAGATTTCCAGACCTTCAAGGCCCAGTCCCTGGAATGAATATGGGCTTGTTCTCGGCTTGAATGCACCGCCACGGAGCATATTTGCACCAGATGCCTTAACAGCCTTTGCGATCTCGATCACCTGCTCTTCTGACTCTACAGAACAAGGTCCGGCGATCAGTGCCAGATGTCCGCCACCAACTTTGACACCAGATACATCTACGATGGTATCATCCGGATGGAATGCACGGTTTACAAGTTTATAAGGTTCCTGTACATGCATAACCTTCTCAACAGAAGAGTCTACTTCGAAAAGCTTTGGATCTACACGGACCGTATCGCCGATACAGCCGATAATTGTAAGATCCTCACCTTTTACAGTATGTACTTCCAATCCTTTTGCACGGACCATATTCTCAACTCGTTTTACGTTTTCATCACTTGTTCTTGGTTTTAATACGATAATCATAATCTTTTTTCCTTTCTCTTCTCTCTACTAATCATCGAACACGTCTTTTAGAAGTTCCGTCAGAATATTCTGTTAAACTATGCGAAACACGCTCCGCGAGTTTCTCAAGTTATCGCGGCAGTCGCCAAGGTCTCGTGCAAGCACGGACTTTGGCTCGTTGCTCGCGTAAATAAAAAACCCCCGTCTTCTGTAAAAACAGAGGACGAGAGTATTATATACTTCGTGGTTCCACCTCATTTTACAATTGTCTCACGACAACTGCCTCGTCAGGTACGTCGTTCATAACGGTTATACCCTTGCAGATAACGGCTGCTACCGGAAATACCTATTAACAATTCTTCAAGAGAATGCATTCAGTATCCTACTCCAAGAGGAATTCAATATAATCTTCGGTATCCTTCTTCCACCGATAAAGGACTCTCTGTGACGTCTTATTATATTTACTACTTCTTTTCATTGTATTTTGATAGTAGAATATGTAATTTTTAAAATCTATAGCCTATGTTACACGAATCAATAGGCTTTGTCAATCATTTTTAGCAAATTAACGCGAGAAATATTTTTCTTTGATAATATCAACCGGCATTTCTTTTCCTGTCCAGAGTTCAAATGATGCAGCACCCTGATATAACAGCATGTTCAGACCATTCAGCGTCTGGCATCCTGCTGCTTTTGCTTTCTTCAGGAATAACGTCTCTTCCGGATTGTAGATTACATCAAATACAAACAGATCTTTTCTGAACACACTGTCATCTGTGATGATACATCTGTCTGTCTTCGGTGCCATACCGATAGACGTTCCGTTTACCAGAATGGCACTTTCTGCGATCTCCTTTTTGAGGACTTCCGGATCAGAGAAGTCATAGAGGTTGATCTTACAGTCTGTCTTCTCATGAAGTTTCTCGATTGTCTTCTCCGCGCGTGTGAAGAATTCATCACGGATGTTGAATACCGAAATCTCTGCCACTTTGTCAAGTGCTGCCTGGATCAGAATCGCTGCTGCTGCTCCACCCGCTCCAAGAAGTGTCATCTTCTTGCCAATGATATCAACGCCTGTCTCACTGACTGCACGCATGAATCCAATTCCGTCTGTCGTATAGCCTGTCAGGACACCGTTATCATTCACAACAGTGTTGACCGCCCCACCGATCTCAGATGCCGGTGAAAGTTTGTCAACCAGTGAACACATCAGATTCTTGTCAGGCATAGTCAGGTTGAATCCTCTGACTCCCATGACTTTCAGGCCATCTACCGCTGTCTTTAAGTTATCTGTTCCAACATCAAATGCCAAATATGCGTAATCCAGCTCCAGCTGGCGAAATGCCTCGTTATGCATCATTGGGGAAATGCTGTGTGCTACCGGACTCCCCAGTAATCCGGTAAGGACTGTATGTCCTGTAATCTCGTATGCCATTATCTTTTCCTCCTACGTTACATTTTCACACTGTAAAGTGCTACTTTTGTCCTTTATCATACCATATTTTTCAAAATACGCAAGCATCGTTATTAAAAAGACGATATTTTCTGCCTTTGAAAAAACATTTTGAAAAATTTTGAATACCAAATAAGAATGAATGTTCCTCGGCACATTCTCGTGCCGAGCGCGGTCGCTTGCGATATTCTTCATCTTCGTGCGAGTGCGCATCTTGTCAGAAGCTTTTTCATTTACAATCTGTTTTATTTTACACCATGATCCACCTGGTACATATGCGAAATCAGGCGGAAAATCTGACTGGTATATCCCCATTCATTATCATAAAAACTGATCAGTTTGAAAAAATGACCGTTTACCTGGATTCCTTCCCTTGCATCAAAAGAGGATGCGCTTTTTCAAACGCACCCTCTGTCACTTTTTATGCAATTACTCTGACTTTCAGAACGCTCTCGATCATTTCCAGACCTTTTACCACGTCTTCTGTCACATCATTATCCACATCGATCATCGTATATGCATAGCTGCCACGGCTCTTATTCGTCATATCATCGATATTGACATTATCCTTTGCCAGAAGCGCAGTAAACTGACCGATCATATTCGGAATATTTCTGTGTAGAATCGTAATTCTTGTTTTATCCCTTACACCCATATCGCATGCCGGGAAGTTGACAGAATTACGGATATTTCCATTTTCCAGGAAATCCTTCAGCTCTTCTACTGCCATCTTTGCACAATTGTCTTCTGATTCAGCAGTTGACGCTCCCAGATGCGGAATAACAATCGCATGCTTCACTCCTGCGATCTCCGGTGTCGGGAAGTCAGTTACATAGCGTCCGACTTTTCCTCCAACAAGTGCATCCACAATGTCTTCGCTGTTCACCAGTACATCTCTTGCAAAGTTCAGGATCACAACGCCCTCTTTCATCAGGCTGATGGCATTCTTATTGATCATACCCTTGGTATCTTCCAGTGCCGGTACATGGATTGTGATATAATCGCACTCCTTGTAGATCTCATCTACATTCTTAGTGTGATGGATGCTTCTTGAAAGTCTCCATGCGGAATCTACAGAAACATATGGATCATAACCATACACTTCCATCCCGAGATGTGTAGCCGCATTGGCAACCAGGACACCGATTGCACCAAGGCCGATCACACCAAGCTTCTTTCCCTGGATCTCACAGCCTGCAAATGCTTTTTTCGCTTTTTCTGCATCTTTGGCAATATTGCCATCCTCTTCGTTCTCCTGTACCCAGTTGATACCTCCAAGGATATCTCTGGATGCAAGCAGCATACCGGCGATCACCAGCTCTTTTACACCATTGGCATTTGCCCCTGGTGTATTAAATACAACGATTCCCTGCTCCGCACATTTGTCCAGTGGAATATTATTTACACCGGCTCCGGCACGGGCAATCGCTTTTAAATCTTTATCAAATTCCAGTTCATGCATTCCGGCACTTCTTACAAGTACCGCATCTGCTCCTGCCATCTCACCGGCAGGTACATAGTCATCACTGAATTTCTCTAGTCCAACAGGAGAAATCGGATTTAAGCAAAAATATTTATACATATTACAGATTCTCCTCCTCAAACTTCTTCATAAATGCAACCAGGGCTTCCACGCCTTCGTATGGCATTGCGTTATAAATACTTGCACGCATACCACCAACAGTACGGTGTCCTTTCAGGTTCTCAAGACCTGCTTCTTTTGCCTCTTTTACAAATTTGGCATCCAGCTCGTCACTGCCTGTCACAAATGGTACATTCATAAGAGAACGGTCTTTCTTTTCTACCGTACCTTTGAACAGTTTGCTCTGATCCAGGTAGTCATAGAGCAGTTTGGCTTTCTTTTCGTTGCGTTCTTTCATAACTTCCAGTCCGCCCATCTTTTTCAGCCATTTAAATACCTTACCGCAGATATAGATTCCATATGCCGGCGGTGTATTGTAAAGAGAACCTGCGTCCGCATGTGTCTTGTATGTAAGCATGGTCGGTGTTCCCGGAAGTACATCCTCCGTAATCAGATCTTCGCGGATGATCGCGATAACAACACCCGCTGGTCCGACATTCTTCTGGACTCCACCATAGATGAGACCATATTTTGTCACATCTACAGGCTCGGACAGGAAGCAGGATGATACATCCGCTACCAGTGTCTTGCCTTTCGTGTTCGGAAGTTCCTTGAATTTGGTTCCGTAAATTGTATTATTTTCGCAGATATATACATAATCTGCATCTTCATCAACCGGCAGATCCGAACAGTCAGGAATGTACGAAAAGGTTTTATCCTCGGACGATGCGATCTTATTCACCTTCCCATATTTGGATGCTTCAGCAGCTGCCTTTTTGGCCCACTGCCCGGTAACAATATAATCCGCTACTTTGTTCTTCATCAGATTCATTGGAATCATTGCAAACTGCTGGCTTGCGCCACCCTGAAGGAACAGTACTTTGTAATTATCCGGGATTCCCATCAAATCACGAAGATCCTGTTCAGCGGTTTCAATGATTTCAGCAAAAGCTTTCGAGCGATGACTCATCTCCATAACGGACATTCCACATCCTTTGTAATCTAGCATCTCATTTGCTGCTTCTCGTAAAACTTCTTCCGGCAGTACTGCCGGTCCTGCTGAAAAATTGTAAACTCGTTTCATATTACTCCTCCATTCCTGCTCTACGTATCTGTCGCTGCATATGTTTTTCTAGTTTGTCTGCTGTTTTTCCTGCAGATCCTTCTCGTCAAAAACTTCACTGATCGGAGCACCCGGAGCAACCATCGGCCATACCTTGTCATCGCTGTCGATCTGGCAGTCAATCACCACCGGACCGCCTGCATTTAAAGCAAACTTAAATGCATCTGCGAATTCTTCTCTGGTCGTAGCTCTTACCGCTTTCGCCCCCATCGCTTCTGCGAGTTTCACAAAATCTACTGCATCATTCAGAACAGTTGCTGAATAGCGCTGTCCGTAAAACAGATTCTGCCACTGTCTTACCATACCAAGCACATGGTTGTTCACTACAACCTGGATGATCGGAATGTTATAACGCGCCGCTGTTGCAACTTCATTCATATTCATACGGAAACATCCGTCTCCGGCGATATTGACTACCGTCTTCTCCGGTCTGCCCATCTTGGCTCCGATTGCGGCTCCAAGACCGTATCCCATGGTTCCAAGGCCACCTGACGTAAGCAGTGTTCTCGGTTTTGTGAATTTATAATACTGCGCTGCCCACATCTGATGCTGTCCAACCTCTGTGACGATGATCGCATCACCTTCTGTCTGTTTGTAAATCTCTTCGATCACATACGGACCAGTCAGACTTTCCGGATGATAGGTAAGCGGGTATTTCGCTTTATATTCCTGGATCTTTTTAATCCATTCGGTGTGTTCCTGCTGTGGCAGTTTTTCATTAACTGCCGCAAGCACTTCCTTGATATCTCCAACCACACCTTCATCGATGATGACATTCTTGTTCATCTCTGCCACATCAATATCAAACTGGAGAATCTTTGCATTACTTGCAAATTTATTTGGATTACCTGTGACACGGTCGGAGAATCTTGCACCGACTACGATCAGAAGATCACATTCACTGACTCCAAAGTTCGATGTCTTGGTACCATGCATACCAAGCATTCCTGTATAAAGTTCATCAGTTCCCGGAAATGCACCTTTTCCCATCAGGGAATCACATACCGGACACTGTACCTTGTCTACGAATGCACGGAGTTCTTCACTTGCATCAGATAATATAGCTCCACCTCCGACGAATACGAACGGACGCTTTGCTTCTTCGATCATCTCTACTGCCTTGTCAATATCTTCCATACAGATTTCTTTTTTGTATTTTACGATTGGCTGGATTTTGACAGGCTCATACTCTGCTTTATTGCCTGTCACATCTTTCGGGATATCGATCAGCACCGGTCCCGGTCTTCCGGACTGTGCGATCTCAAACGCCTTGCGGATCGTCCTTGCAAGATCATTGACATTCTTCACAATAAAATTATACTTTGTGATCGGCATCGTAATACCGGTAATGTCAATTTCCTGGAAACTGTCTTTTCCAAGAAGCGGTACCCCTACATTACAGGTGATCGCAACAATCGGAATAGAATCCATAAATGCGGTCGCGATTCCTGTTACGAGATTTGTTGCTCCAGGTCCACTGGTCGCAAAACACACCCCAACTTTACCAGTGGCACGCGCATATCCGTCCGCCGCATGAGAAGCTCCCTGCTCATGCGATGTAAGGATATGTCTGATTTCATTACTATGCTTATATAATTCATCATATACATTTAAAATTGCGCCACCCGGATATCCGAATACGGTATCCACGCCCTGCTCTTTTAAACACTCTATCAGTATCTCTGCACCATTTAACTGCATTGTACATTCCCCTTGTCCAGATTTTATTTGTGTGGAACTTCCAGAACTGCTCCACGGTTTCCTGAAGTTACCATTGCTGCATATCTTGCAAGATATCCTGTTGTAACTTCCGGTTCTCTTGGCTGCCATTTTTCTTTTCTTCTTGCAAGTTCTTCATCTGAAATTCTTGCATTTAATTTCAGGTTCGGGATATCGATCTCGATGATATCGCCTTCCTCGATCAGTGCTACCGGTCCGCCGACTGCTGCTTCCGGTGATACGTGTCCGATAGAAGCTCCACGGGATGCACCGCTGAAACGACCGTCTGTAATAAGTGCTACCGATGAACCAAGTCCCATACCTGCGATTGCAGAAGTCGGATTCAGCATCTCCGGCATACCAGGACCACCCTTTGGTCCGACGTAACGGATAACTACAACATCTCCCGGATGGATATCTCCGCCTTTAATTGCCTTGATCGCATCATCTTCACATTCAAATACTCTCGCAGGTCCTTCATGTACCAGCATTTCCGGTACAACTGCAGAACGTTTTACAACACTGCCATCCGGTGCGATATTACCTTTGAGGACTGCAAGTCCACCAGTCTGGCTGTATGGATTGTCGATCGGACGGATTACTTCCGGATTTTTATTTTCGCATCCTGCGATATTTTCTCCAACTGTCTTTCCGGTTACTGTCATGCAGTCTGTGTACAGAAGGCCTTTCTTATTCAGCTCGTTCATAACTGCATATACACCGCCTGCTTCATTCAAGTCTTCCATATATGTAGGACCTGCTGGTGCAAGGTGACAGAGGTTCGGAGTCTTTTCGCTGATTCCGTTTGCAAAATCAATTTCAAAATCCATACCGATCTCATGTGCGATTGCCGGAAGGTGAAGCATACTGTTGGTTGAGCATCCAAGTGCCATATCAACAGTCAGAGCATTTAAGATGGCTTCTTTTGTCATAATGTCTCTCGGACGGATATTTCTTCTGTACATTTCCATTACCTGCATACCTGCATGTTTTGCAAGACGGATTCTTTCTGAATATACAGCCGGAATTGTTCCATTCCCCTGAAGTCCCATACCAAGTACTTCCGTCAGACAGTTCATACTGTTAGCTGTATACATTCCAGAGCAGGATCCACAGGTAGGACATACTTTATTTTCAAATTCACATACATCACATTCGTCCATTGTTCCTGCTGCGTAGGATCCAACTGCCTCGAACATGCTGGAAAGACTTCTCTTCTGTCCTTTCACATGTCCCGCAAGCATTGGTCCGCCACTGACGAACACTGTAGGTACATTGATACGGGCTGCTGCCATCAAAAGCCCAGGTACGTTCTTATCACAGTTCGGGATCATAACAAGGGCGTCAAACTGATGCGCCATTGCCATTGCTTCTGTCGAATCTGCGATCAGATCTCTTGTTACCAGAGAATACTTCATACCGATGTGTCCCATTGCAATACCGTCACAAACTGCGATCGCCGGGAACATGATCGGTGTTCCACCTGCCATCGCAACTCCCATCTTTACTGCATTTGCAATCTTATCCAGGTTCATATGTCCCGGAACGATCTCGTTATAAGAACATACGATTCCGACAAGCGGTCTCTCCAGTTCTTCTTTTGTAAGACCAAGCGCATTGAACAATGATCTGTGCGGCGCCTGCTGCATACCTGTTTTTACATTATCACTTCTCATGATTTTATAATCCTCCTGTAACTTTTGGCTCCATTCTATTACAGTTCCGTCCTGCTTCTCTTTCCCCATAGCAGTACGGAACTGTATCTTCCCAATCCTTGACTATCGAATTCTTTCGCAGATCAGATCTCCCATCCGGGCTGTTCCAACCTTTGTACATCCGTCTGACATAATATCCCCGGTTCTGTATCCATCTTTTAACACCTGGGAAACTGCTGCTTCAATCGCATCTGCTGCTTTATCCTGATCCAGGCTGAAACGAAGCATCATTGCTGCTGAAAGAATTGTTGCTATCGGATTTGCAATTCCCTGTCCTGCTATATCCGGTGCCGAACCGCCACTTGGTTCATACAGTCCGAACTTGGTTTCATTCAGACTTGCACTTGCCAGCATTCCGATCGAACCGGTTACCATGCTTGCTTCATCAGAAAGGATGTCTCCGAACATATTCTCTGTAAGAATGACATCAAACTGCTTCGGATCTCTTACAAGCTGCATTGCACAGTTGTCAACCAGCATATGCTCCAGTGTAACTTCCGGATAATCTTTCGCAACTTCTTCTACTACTTTTCTCCAGAGTCTTGAAGAATCCAGTACATTCGCCTTATCGACGCTTGTCACTTTCTTTCTTCTCTTCATTGCAATGTCAAACGCGCGGATCGCAATCCTGCGGATCTCATCCTCATTATAGGTAAGTGAATCGAATGCAGTCATCACACCATCCACTTCTTCTGTCTTCCTCTCTCCAAAATAAAGACCGCCTGTCAGTTCACGCATGATCATCAGATCAAATCCGCCTTCTGTAATCTCTTCTTTCAGAGGACATGCACCCTTCAGTTCATTATACAAAACCGCCGGACGCAGATTTGCGAACAGGTTCAGTTCTTTTCTGATCTTCAGAAGACCGGCCTCCGGTCTCTTTGACGGTTCCAGCTTATACCACGGGGAAGTCTTTGCATCTCCTCCAATGGATCCCATCAGTACGGCATCACATGCTTTTGCTTTTGCTACCGTCTCATCTGTAAGCGGGACTCCATGTACATCAATGGATGCGCCCCCAAGAAGCAGCTGTTCATAAGAACAGTCAAATCCGTATACCTCTCCTGCTTTATCAAGAACTTTCATCGCTTCCGTTACAATCTCCGGACCGATTCCGTCACCTTTAATTACTCCGATTTTCAGGCTCATCTTTGTCATTCCCTTCTATGTATCTGTGATTTTTGTACCATTTTTCGTTCCAAAAATCTGTTAAACACTATAATACCGTATTTTTTGTCAGGTTTCAACCCTTTAATCTGTAAAAGTATAAAAATCCAGAGTGAACTCTGTTTTATTTTCCTGTTTTCTGTGGAATCACAAAGATAAAGATCAGCGAACTGACAAACAGCATTCCCGGATAAAAAAGCTTCGGAATGATCTGAAATGCAGAAATCTCACCGCCGAGCTCATGCACTGCCGAAATTGCCACCAGCATCTGCGCACCATACGGGATCATCCCCTGTGAAATACAGGAAAAAGTATCCAGAAGGGAAGCCGTCTTTCTCGGTGTGATCTGATAATCGTCTGCCATTTCCTTTGCAATTGGATTAGCCATCACAATTGCTACGGTATTGTTCGCTGTTGCCACATCCAGGAGCGCTACCAAAATACCAACACCCAGCTGACCACTTTTCGATCCCTTAAAGACACGGTGGATCATATCCAGCAATACATCAAAGCCACCATTTTCCCGGATCAGCGCACACATTGCAGCAACCAGCACCGCCACCATACAGGTTTCAAACATCCCGGATACACCTGATCCCATGGCAGCAAGCATTTCATACGGTGTTACCTGCCCCATTGCAAGCATGATCACCGCACCGGACACAATTCCTGTCAAAAGTACCAGAAAGACGTTGAACCCTGCGATCCCGCCGACCAGCACCAGCACATACGGAATGATCTGTGTCAGATTGTATTCGTGCGTAACTGCCGTTCCGATCTCTGCCCGGAAAGAGCTGATCAGGATCAGAACCAACGATACGATTGCCGCCGGAAGTGCGATCCAGAAATTTTCCCGGAATTTATCTTTCATCTCACATCCCTGCCCGTTGCAGGCAGCAATTGTTGTATCTGATATGAAAGAAAGATTGTCCCCGAACATGGAGCCTCCCATCACCGATGCCACGCAAAGTGCCAGGGAAAAACCGGACGTCTGCGAAACTGCCACCGCAATCGGAGTCAGAAGGGTGATCGTCCCAACCGAAGTTCCCATTGCTGTTGAAACAAAACATGCAACCACAAACAGAACGGCAACCGCAAACCGTGCCGGGATGATCGATAGCATAAAATACGCCACACTCTCTGCACTGCTTCTTCCAACCACTCCCACAAAAGTTCCCGCCGTCAGGAAAATCAGCAGCATTGTGATAATATTCTTATCTCCAATTCCCCGTCCCATGATCTCCAGCTTCTCATCAAAGCCAACCTTTCTGTTCTGCAGACACGCGACCAGGAGTGCCGCCAGAAACGCCACTACGATCGGTACATTATAAAACCCCATTGGAATTTTCATTATGTATTCAAATAAAATACCCAGTCCCAGATAAAATATCAGAAATACACCGACCGGCAAAAGTGCTGCACTTTTTCTTCTTTTTTCCATATATTCACCTCTCATCTGCTTCTATTGCTTCCCGGATCTTCCCAAAAACTTTTCCATATCCGGAAAACAGACAGCAATACTTCTCCTTATCATAGCATATCCTTCTCTTTTCCCGCAATAAGGGAAATACAGGAAGTTCCCGCAGAAACCGTATAAAAATACACTTTTGCACAAAAAACAGAAGTCTGTCTCTGTTTTTTCAGGACAGACTTCTGTTTTTTACATATACATTTTACAGATGCCAGATATCTCTGTTGTATTCAGCAATGGTTCTGTCAGATGAGAAATATCCTGCTTTTGCGATATTCACAACCATCTTCTTTGCCCATGCCATGCGGTCTTCATAATCTGCGTAAGCCTGTTCTTTCTTCTGGATATAATCTTTCACATCAAGAAGTGTCATGAACCAGTCTTTACGAATCAGTTCTGCATGCAGTTCAAGAAGCAGGTATTTATCTCCGATACGGAGAAGTTCCGGGCTGATGATAAAGTCTACCAGTCTGCGGATCTCTTCATCATTGATATAGTAATCAACTGCATTATAATCCATCTTGCGGTAATGCTCGATAACCTGTTCACTGGATTCTCCGAAGATGTAGATATTTTCATCCCCTACAAACTGATGGATTTCTACGTTGGCTCCATCTTCTGTTCCCATTGTCACAGCCCCGTTCAGCATGAATTTCATGTTACCTGTTCCACTTGCTTCTTTGGATGCAAGAGAAATCTGTTCAGAAATATCACAGGACGGGATCAGCTTTTCTGCCAGTGTCACGTTGTAGTTTTCTACCATAACCACTTTCAGATACGGTGCAACTTTCGGATCGTTATCAATCAGCTCCTGCAGGCAGAGGATCAGATGAATGATATCCTTTGCAATAATATAAGCCGGTGCAGCCTTGGCTCCAAAGATTACCGTGATCGGAGTCTCCGGTTTCTTTCCGCTCTTGATCTCCAGATATTTATAGATCACATATAATGCATTCATCTGCTGACGCTTGTATTCATGCAGACGTTTTACCTGAATATCAAAAATTGAATTTGGATTGATTTCCAGTCCCTGTGTTTCTTTTAAGTAAGCTGCCAGATCCTCTTTCTTTTTCTGTTTTACCACAAGAAGACTCTTTAAGGTTTCCTCATCATTTACATAATCAAGCAGTTTTTCAAGCTTTGTTGCATCTTTTCGGTAATCCGGTCCGATCTTCTCATCCAGCCATGCAGTCAGTTCATGGTTGCAGTGCAGCAGCCATCTTCTGAACGTAATACCATTAGTCTTGTTGTTGAATTTCTGTGGGTAAATGTCGTAGAACGGTTTCAGCTCTTCATTTTTCAGGATCTCTGTATGAAGATAAGCAACTCCGTTGACACTGTATCCATAATGGATGTCCATATGAGCCATGTGTACACGATTCTGGTCATCGATAATATGGACTCTCGGATCTTTATATCTTCCCTTAATTCTTGCATCCAGATCACGGATGATCGGAACGATCTGTGGTGCAACCTGCTCCAGATAATCAACCGGCCATTTTTCCAGTGCTTCTGCGAGGATGGTGTGATTGGTATATGCGCAGGTCTTCTGTACGATCTCAATCGCCTCATTGAAGTCGATCTGTTTCTGAACAAGAAGACGGATCAGCTCCGGAATAACCATAGAAGGATGTGTATCATTGATCTGGATCGCCACATGCTCATGAAGCTTTCTGAGATCATATCCCTTTTCTTCACACTCGCGGATGATATACTGTGCTGCATTGGAAACCATAAAATACTGCTGATAAATACGGAGCAGATTTCCTGCCTTGTCGCTGTCATCCGGATAGAGGAACAGCGTCAGGTTCTCACGGATATCGTTCTTATCAAAATTGATTCCGTTTCCAACGATTGCATCATTTACCGTCTCTACATCAAAAAGATGAAGTTTGTTGCTTCCGCCTTCGTATCCGGTTACATCAATATCATACAGATGGGAACGAAGACTGAAATCCTTGAACGGGACTTCAAATGAAATACCGGTATCATTGATCCAGCTGTCTTTTTCAATCCACGGATTCTTCTGTTCATCCTGTTTGTGGTCGGTAAATACCTGTTTGAACAGACCCATATGATAGTTCAGCCCGATTCCGTCTCCCGGAAGTCCGAGTGTTGCAATGGAATCCAGGAAGCAGGCTGCCAATCGTCCAAGTCCACCATTTCCAAGAGACGGTTCCGGTTCAACTTCTTCGATCTCTGCAAGATTTTTCCCATGCTTTTTCAGCACCTCTGCTGTCTCATCATAAATGCCAAGGTTGATCAGGTTGTTGGATAAAAGCTTTCCGATCAGGAATTCTGCGGAAATATAATAGAGTTTTCTCTTTCCTTCGTTCTTCGGTCCTTCTTTGATCCGTTCCTTTGTCAGTGTAAGCAGCGCATAATATACCTGTTCATTCGTTGCCTGTTCAAGTCCTGTCTGGAATTTCTCCTGTAAAATCTCTGTCAGTCTTGCTTCCATGTTCTTCTACCTCCTGTAGTTGATTCTCTTTCTTTCAGTGTTGCCGGAAGATATTTTCCTTCCTGGCTTTTCTTTGTTTCTATCATGTCAAACAGAATCCCGACGGACTGTCTCGCGATCTCTTCGACCGGCTGCGCCATCGTAGTGATCGCCGGCTGATAAAATCCGGTATAGTCAAGTCCGTCAAATCCTGCAACCGCCACATCTTCCGGAATCCTTTTTCCCTCTTCCAGAAGCGCCTTGCATGCACCAATCACCATCAAATCGGAAATTGCAAATACTGCGGTAAATTCTGTTTCTTTTTTCAACAGTTTTTTCATCATCCGATATCCGTTTTCCATCGAATAAGTGGTATCTTCTTCATCCAGATAACAGATTCTTTCCTCATCCGCTTCCAGACCATGTGCCTTTAGTGCTTCCCTGTAACCTTCCAGTCTGAGTTTTCCGATGTTCTCATCTTTCTTATCCGAGGCAAGGATTGCAATCTTTTTATGTCCGGTCTCGCACAGATGATCTACGATCTTACAGCTTTCCGCACGGTCGTCAATTGATACATAGGATGCGATACATTTCTCCGGCAGTTTATCAAATGCTGCCGTACTTACAACAAACGGAACCTTTATCTTTGCAATCCGCTCTTTGTTCTTCCTGAAATCCCCACCCAGGAAAATAATCCCTCTGAGCTTTTTTTCTTTGATCAGCTCCAGTGCGGTATCGACCTCATCCTGATCCTTTCCCATATGCTGGATAAAAAAGGAATATTTCTGTCTGCGGATCTTTTTTTCCATTACCCGCATCATCGTCGCGAAAAATGGATTATCAATCTCCTTTACCAGAATCGCAATGGATTTCGAATCGGTCCGTTTCAGATTCCTCGCACTGTTATTCGGCACAAAATTTGATTCTTCAACCGTCTTTAAAATCATCTTTTTGGTCTCAGGATTGATATCCGGATGATTGTTCAGCGCACGGGACACGGTGCTGACTCCGACCCCGCACTTCTTCGCAATATCTTTAATCGTCATTCCCATTTTATTTCTTTTCTTCTCCTAAGTCCTCTGCATCTTCAACCTTAAGGAGCATCTCTGTCTTCTCCGGGATCCTGCAATAAAGTTCTGTCATCCTGCGGATCTTTTTCACAAGTTTTTTTGAGATCTCATCCCTATGAAGTCTCCAGATCCAATTACCGCCAAGGGTTGACGGATGATTGATCCTCGCTTCATTACCGAGGCAGAGATAATCCTGAATCGGAATGATACAGGTATCCGCCACGCTCGACTGCGCAAGACGGATGATTTCCCATACTGCTTCATTGATACTGAGTTTCTTTCTTCCCATATAGCGAAGCGCAAACTTCTTATCTTCTTTTTTTAATTCTCTGTACCATCCTGCCAGTGTTTCATTGTCATGGGTTCCTGTGTATACTACGCAGTTCTTATCATAATTGTGCGGCAGATAATTGCTAGGCTCTCTGGAATCAAATGCAAACTCCAGAACTTTCATTCCCGGATATCCGGACTCTTCCACCATCCGGATCACACTGTCTGTCAGGAATCCAAGATCCTCTGCAATAATTTTCACATCACCCAGAGACTCTTTTACCGTCCGGAAAATATCCATTCCCGGTCCTTTTTCCCAATGTCCGAATTCCGCTGTCAGATCTCCGTATGGAATGGAATAATATTCATCGAATCCACGGAAATGATCAATTCGGATCACGTCATAAAGTTCTACACAATGACGGATTCTCTTCATCCACCATGCATATCCGGTCTCCTTATGATATTCCCACTTATAAAGCGGATTGCCCCAAAGCTGTCCGGTTGCACTAAATGCATCTGGCGGACACCCTGCAACACCAGTCGGAAGTCCGTTCTCATCAAACTGGAACAGTTCCGGATGCGACCAGCTGTCTGCGCTGTCAAATGCTACATAAATCGGGATATCACCAATGATCTCAATCCCTTTTTCATTCGCATATGCTTTCAGTGCACTCCACTGTGTTGCGAATTCATACTGCATAAACTTCTGGAACAGGATCCCTTCCTGATTCTCTTTGGCGAATTTTTCCAGCGCAAGCTCATCTCTCAGACGATATTCATCTTCCCATTCGCTCCAGCTTTTCCCACCATTCGCAGCTTTGATCTCCGTATAAAGCGCATAATCATCCAGCCATTCTTTATTCTTCTTACAGAACTTCTGAAAATCTGCATCATCTGCGATCCGGCTTCTTTCATATGCTTTTCTTAAGATCTCATACCTGCAGTTATAAATCTTTTCATAATCCACATATCCCGCATTATCACCAAAGTCATATGCCTTACATTCATCTTTTGTAATCCAGCCCTTTTTTATCAGCTTTTCCAGGTCTATAAAATACGGATTTCCTGCAAAAGTTGAGAAAGACTGATACGGCGAATCTCCATACCCTGTCGGACCTAACGGAAGGATCTGCCAGTAGCTCTGACCTGCCTTCTCAAGTGTATCTACAAACTCGTATGCTTCTTTCGAAAAAGCACCTATTCCATATTTTGATGGCAGACTTGCCACCGGCAGTAATACACCGCTTGTTCTCATAATATGCACCTCACATCTTTCTACGGTAACGGTTTCGGTATCGGTATCGGTAACGTTTCCAATAATTGTATTATAAAAGCATTGCACATAAAATGCAATGCTTTTTTTCAACTTTTTTAAAAAAATTGATTTAGTTGTTCTCCGGCTTTTCAACCTGCATGATCGCAGACTTCTGCATCGGGATACGGCAGTTCTTGTTGCTTCCGAATTCAACGATTACGTCTTCATCTGTAATATCAATAACAACTCCATAAAAACCGCTTGTTGTAAGAACAGTATCTCCTACAGCCAGTTCAGATAACATAAGCTGTACTCTCTTCTGTTCCTTTTTCTGTGGTCTCATCAGTAACCACCAGAATCCTCCGATAATTACAACGTAAAATAAAATAAGTACGATTGGATTATTCATTTTTCTTTCCTCCTGCTAAAATAGACACTGTTACCATCATACACAATAATAGGACATTCATCAAGACATTTTAGAATTTTTTTATCCTAATCTTCTTTTTCTTCCATTTTTGCCAGTGTCTCTTTCTTAAACTGAGCATATCTTCCCTCTTCGATCGCTCCTCTGATATCTTCCATAAGATGATTATAATAATATAAATTGTGGAGAACGCAAAGCCGCATTCCAAGCATCTCTTTTGCTTTCAGCAGATGCCGGATATAAGCTCTTGAATAACGGCGGCAGGCCGGGCACTGACAGCCTTCTTCGATCGGGCGTTCATCCAGTTCGAATTTTGCATTGAACAGATTCAACTTACCATGCTTTGTATAAACATGACCATGTCTTCCGTTACGGCTTGGATATACGCAGTCAAAGAAATCCACACCTCTGTCTACCGCTTCCAGAATATTCGCCGGCGTTCCGACTCCCATCAGATAAGTCGGTTTGGCAACCGGAAGGCAAGGAACTACTGCATCCAGGATCCGGTACATCTCTTCATGTGTCTCACCAACTGCGAGTCCGCCGACTGCGTATCCATCCAGATCCATCTCTGCAATCTGCTGTGCATGCTCAATACGGATATCTTCATAGACACCCCCCTGATTGATTCCGAAAAGCATCTGATGTTTGTTGATCGTATCATCAAGAGAATTGAGTCTTGCCATCTCTTCTTTACATCTTGCGAGCCATCTCGTTGTACGCTCTACCGATGCCTGCATATATTTCCTTTCCGCTACACTGGACGGACATTCATCAAATGCCATCGCGATCGTAGACGCCAGATTCGACTGAATCTGCATACTCTCTTCCGGTCCCATAAAAATCTTTCTTCCGTCAATATGGGAATTGAAGTATACACCCTCTTCCTTAATCTTTCTGAGTCCGGCAAGAGAAAACACCTGGAATCCACCGGAATCAGTAAGGATCGGCTTGTCCCAGGCCATAAATTTGTGCAATCCGCCAAGCTTTTTCACTACCTGATCTCCCGGACGCACATGCAAATGATAAGTATTAGACAGTTCCACCTGTGTTCCGATTTCTTCAAGATCTGCAGTAGAAACAGCCCCTTTGATCGCTGCAATTGTTCCTACATTCATAAATACAGGAGTCTCGATCACTCCGTGTACGGTATGGAAGCGGCCGCGCTTGGCGCGACCGTCCCTTTTTATCAGTTCATACATAAAAATAACCTCTCTCATAAATTTAGTAATGACATACAACCGGTGTTCCGGAATCTACATTGTTGAACACCGTCTCTGCAACATCATACTGCAAGTTGACACATCCGCGTGACCCATGTTCCAGGTACCAGTCCCCACCAAAATTCGTCTGCCACGGTGCATCGTGCAGTCCGATTCCACCGTTAAACGGCATCCAGTAAGTAACCGGTGATTCCCATTCGTAACTTCCGTCTTCCTTCTTTGGTCCACGAAGGGTTGTATCCTTTTCTTTGTATTTCAGAATATACACTCCCTGCGGTGTGGCATCTCCTCTGCTTGGCTTACCGGTAACAATTGGTCCCTGTGTCACAATTGCACCATTTACAAAAAGATACAGATACTGGTTTGTCAGATCGACTTCAACATAAGTATTCCCCCAGTCTGCTCCGTCATGACTTGCTGCAGTCTGTGAATAATTTGCCTCTCTCGTCACAGTCTCTCCATTGCGGATATTCGCTTCAAGGGCTGCAATCTCGGCAGCTTCATCAATGATCCATCCATAGTCTCCACCTTCAACCGTTGCACTGTTGCCGCCTCCGGTTGTAAATGTTCTCTTTGTCTGGTAAGTGTCATACTTACTCTCCAGCTGTTGTACATATTTCACGACTGCATCACTGTTAAAGGTAACTGCCATGTTATCATCTACCGTTACCCACTGGGAAATCAGATCTTTATCTACAACTTCTGTATTCGAGCCAAAGTTATAAGTGATACTTGCCTTCAGATACTTATTCATATCGTCACATGCTTTCTTCACTTCTTCTGACTCGATTGTGTATTTTGGTTCTACATAGCAGTCTTCAGCAGTCATGTCAATCTCGCTTTTGAAACCTTCGATTGATTCTTTCACTACCTTTTTGAAATTCTCGGTATCAATCTTACTTCCGGTCTCCCCAGCTTTGACTACATACGAATTGCCGTCATACTCCGGATGTGCATTTACCGGTTCAACCTGCTGATCTGCCTGCATACACTCGAGACCGTTAATCAGGGTATCCAGCTGGTTTTCGTCATATGTAACACCGACTGATGCCGTAATTGTCTGTGTCTTTCCAAGGCAGACCGGCCACAGAAATGCATTCTGCTCTTTTACGAGCTTCTGCAGTTCATCTCCTGCTTTGTACGCAAGAGAAATATCTGTTCCGGCAATCTTCTCTTCTGTTCCGTCTGATTCCTTCATCGTGAGAACATATCCATCTACCTGACTCTTCATGTATGACTCTACTGCCGAAACTGATTTTCCGGAGAAGTTCACACCGTTGATCTTCGTATTAAAATAAAAATGATTCATGAAATATACGGAAAATCCAAGGTAAACAACCGCTGCCACTCCAACCACAGCACCAACTACAATTTTAACCACTTTACCGGACTTTTCTGAGCCTTGCTTTTTCTCCCGTTTAGTTCTTCTATGCGGCTTTTCCTCTTCTTCATCAAAGAAAGAATCATCAAAAATTTCTTCCTCATCCGGATTGAATGCTTCTGCATCTCCACTGCTTAAAATATCTGCACTTTTAATAACCGGTGGTACTGCTGTCTCTTCTTCATCCCGCCATTCTTCTGCTCCTTCCAGATCCAGAAGCCCGGTCTCTTCACGAACTACTTTCTTTTTCCGGCGCGGAGCCTTTTTCTTAACCGGTCGATCTTTGTCTGAGGCTGCTTTATGATCCACACCATCGCCAGATACGTGATGGCCTGAAGGACGTTTTGTTTTAGTGACTTTCTTTTTCCGCGGTCTTTCTTCGCTTTTCTGTTCTTTTTCATTGATGTCCTTCACCTCACTTACAGTCTGCTCTCTGATCTCTTCCATGATTTCATCTACTGTGCTGTCAAGATTTCTTTCGTTTTTTTCATTCATACTCTTTTCACTCATTTATACTATTGACTTCCTTTTTTCACTCAATATGTAGTCATTATAATACGAAGGAGCGTGTAAATACAATACATAACTTTAACTTTCATATTTTTATCACTTGTTGGGATGGGAATCTTCTATTATAATAATGAGGTGATTTTGGGGAAATGAATGATTTGCGTTGTGATGACAAATAGAATAAACGAAATGTTTCAAATCCCATTGCGCAAGTGTTCTTCTGCTTTATTGTTCGTTTTTTCGTTTTGACTGATTCACAAATTAATTCTTTATAAATAAAAGCTTACAGAAAGGATGGTATATAGTATGGCAGGATCTATTTATGGAAGATTGTTTCAGATTTCTACATGGGGGGAATCGCACGGAAAGGGGATCGGTGTTGTGATTGACGGGTGTCCGGCAGGGCTTTCTCTTTCAGAGGAGGATATCCAGGTTTATCTGGATAGAAGAAAACCCGGACAAAGCCAGTTTACAACCGGACGTAAAGAAAGTGATATGGCACAGATCTGGTCCGGCGTATTTGAAGGCCGGACGACCGGAACTCCGATTTCAATTCTCGTACAGAACCAGGATCAGCGTTCCCGTGATTACGGAAATATTATGAACACATACAGGCCGGGACACGCAGATTATACATTTGATGAAAAGTATGGTTTCCGTGATTACAGAGGAGGGGGACGCTCTTCCGGAAGAGAAACTACTGCCAGAGTTGCAGCAGGTGCAGTTGCTGCTAAGATTTTGAAAGAACTTGGCATTGAAATACATGCTTATACGAAAGCAATCGGTCCGGTATCTGTTCCGGAAAATGAATACCATCCGGAAGAGATTTTCCAGAACCCGATTTATATGCCAAGCAACGCATATGCCCAAAAAGCATCTGCCTATCTGGAAGAATGTATTAAAAATCAGGATTCTTCAGGAGGCATCATTGAATGTGTTATTACCGGTATGCCGGTAGGAATCGGTGATACCGTATTTGAAAAACTGGACGCCAATCTTGCCAAAGCAATGCTGTCCATCGGAGCAGTCAAAGGCTTTGAGATCGGTGACGGCTTTAAAGTTGCAGATACAAAAGGAAGTATCAACAATGATTCCTTCCATACAAAAGATGGAAGGATCACCAAAGACACCAACCATGCAGGCGGTGTCCTCGGCGGTATGAGTGACGGAAGCAAGATCATCTTCCGCGCGGCAGTAAAGCCGACTCCGTCCATTTCACAGCCACAGTCCACCGTCACCAAAGATGGAGAAAACACCGAAATGATCATTAAAGGACGTCACGACCCGGTCATCGTCCCACGCGCCGTCGTAGTCGTAGAATCTATGGCCGCAATCACGATCCTCGATCTGCTCTTCACCAACATGAGTGCCCGAATGGACAAACTCAAAAGCTTCTACGGCACTGATGTGGTGGCCTTATTTTGATATCTATTTCCAAGATAAAACTTCATGTATATTTTGTATGTTTTATCTGCTATTGTACCGTCAGACTTCTGTTCCATAGAGTTCCTCCTTATTTTTTATAATAACTGTCTGGGCTTTGAAATAATTTCTGACACACAAAAAGCCACCTCAGTCAGGTGGCTTTTTATAACCGATTCCATTCTCCAATAACATCTTGAAAATATACTCTGACGTTCCTATCAGAATTACGATTTCTGTATCACAATGCATCTCTCCCTGCTTTTGCATATTTTCCAAAATGACACTCCATTCAGTATAACATGAAATCAGCAATTTTCTTGTTGCCTTATTACTTCCGCTAACATCGACAGCAGTTTATCAAGCTCAATGGGTTTTGCGATATGACCATTCATACCAACTGCAAGAGCATCTCGCTTATCTTCTTCAAATGCATTTGCTGTCATTGCAATGATAGGTATGCATGCTTTATCCTTATCCGGCAAGCGTCTGATTTTTTTCTACTTTTGTACATTGTTCTTTTCTCCTTAAATCACCAGATTATTACACGTCACAAACCCAAAAATTTCAGCATGGTTGGGACAAGAATATTCATATCAACAGGCTTTGCAACATGAGCATTCATTCCAACAGAAAGACCCTTTTGTGCATCTTCTGCGAAAGCATTGGCAGTCATCGCAATAATAGGGATCCTGGCTTTTTTCGTATCCTTCATCTTTCGGATAGCTAATGTAGCATCATATCCATTCATAACCGGCATCTGGATATCCATAAGGATCATCTTGTAATAATCAGCATCAGCCTTTTCAATCATGTCAATACATGCAACACCATCATTGGCAGTCTCAACAATACATCCTTCTTCCGTCAATAATTCCGTTGCGATTTCAGTGTTGATCTCATTATCTTCGACCAGTAAGATCCGAACACCGTTCAAACAATTCTTATTGCGCAAATTACTGTTTTTCTTCACCAGAGAATCGTCTTCTGACGCTTTTCTGCAAGGAATAGTTACTGTAAATGTGGAACCTTTACCCTGCTTACTTTTCACTTCTATTGTGCCATCCATGAGCTCTACAAGCTTTTTGGTAATGCCCATTCCGATGCCGCTGCCCTCAATATGACTGGATGTAGTGTTACGTTCTCTTTCAAAAGTTTCAAAAACACGCTTTTGGAATTCTTCAGACATACCAATTCCATTATCGGTAATACTAATGATCATATTGCACCAGTCTTCTTTTTCACAGGATTTCTGTACAACATTACAGGATATCCAACCTCCTGTATTTGTATACTTTATTGCATTGCTTATTATATTAAGACAGACTTCTGACAGGTGAGGTTCATCCATATACACATACGGATACATGATTTGTTCTGTCAAAGAGATCGTCTGATTTTTACTTTCTGCCTGTTGTTGGAACATAATGACACAATTTTCAAAGCACTCATGGACATTTGAAACAGTGTATTCCATCTCAACCTTATTATTCTCAATTCTTGCAAGATCTAAAACATTACCAAGCATCGACAAAAGTTCTTTTCCGCATATTTGGATTTCTTCAAGATATCTGCCAAGCTTATCTGTTTCCTGCAAATGTCTGGATGCCAGTTCTGCATAACCAATGATTGCATTCATAGGAGTTCTGATATCATGAGACATATTTAACAGAAATGATGATTTTGCTTTGTTTGCACATTCCGCTTTTAATTTAGCTTCCCGCAATTCTTCCTCTTGTTTTAATTCCCTCAATTTTTCATCTGTCACATCTCTATTTGCAAACAACACGGATGTCACATTTCCATTTTTATCATAACTCTGAGGAACAACCATGGAAAGAAACCATGATCCATCCTTCTTTTTGAATTCGGAAGACATAGATTCTTTATTATGAAGACGTACCGCCATGGTTTGTATGTCAAAAAATTCCATATACTTCTGCACAAATGGTTCTGCTATAATATCTTCGATAATCTTGAACTGAGGATCCCAATCTGAAGCATTCTCTTTAATACCCATATCCATTTCTCGAGATCTTTTGACAAGTTCTATCTTCTTTGTTTTTAAGTTCAGCCTTGAGATATGATAATAAGCAGTACCTAATGCATGAAGGGCCTGCCGGGTTTTTTTGACCTGCTTCCCCAATGCGAGAGGGAACTCTTCACCGTCCATCTGTTCCAGATCCGGTGTTGAATGATGCAGATGCTGAACCAGCCATTTTCCATTCGTCCACTTATAGATAATCGTAAATCTTGTCTCCATTTTAAAACAGATTGAACCATCTTTAAACAGACCAGTAAAATCTACTGTTCCATGTGCAAGAACATGGTCATCATCAAGTCTTTCTTCTTCCTGATGTAAATTTCTTACTTCGAGTCTGATTTTTCCTCTTCGTTTTACATCAAATTTGAATGATTCTAAAAACTCATGCAGATTCGTGAATAACTCATGTTTCCCAGTTCCAATCAGACTGATATTTTCATCAAAATAATTTTCTATACCAAGATTATTTACTGATCCGTCATTAATATATATTTTCAAAAGTTGTTCTGTGAGTTTTTTAAAATCATCCATACGCTACCCTCTCTTAAAAAAACTTAACTGTCAAAATATCCAATGATCCCGATGTATCCATCCTTCTTTAAAGGCGACCATAATTATAGTTAACTGACCTGAAATTGCATTGTAATCAATGGAATTCATGCCACTGTTCAGTTCATTGGTTTCTGCATCTTCTTTTTCCGCGTTTTTGCTGCCACAGCCTGACAGAAGCGATATGCTTATCACCATCATTAAGAGTACAGCCAAAACTCTGTTTCATTTTTTCTTTTTCATTACGAATCTCCCATTTGAAATTATTTTCCGCTAGTTCAACAATTCATGAATTACCTTTACCAGTAAATTCCCATCAACAGGCTTGGAAATATGCTCATCCATCCCTGCTTCTTTTGCTCTTATTCTGTCCTCTGTGAATGCATTTGCTGTCATTGCAATGATCGGTATTTCCTTAGCATCCTCTCTGTCCATAGAACGGATCCTCTTTGTGGCATTATAACCATTCATGACTGGCATCATGATATCCATCAAAATCACATCAAATTCACCAGGTCTGCTTTTTTCAAATATTTCAACAGCCTCCAGTCCATTCCATGCTTTGGTCACTTCAGCGCCTTCATTCTGAAACATAAATTCTGCAATTTCCATGTTCAGCTCATTATCTTCCGCCAGAAGAATGTGCAGCCCCTTTATCGTTTTTTCTGATAAATCTTTCTGTTCTTTAGATTTATCCACATCCAGATCTATTTTAAACGGAACCCGGATCACAAATGTGGTTCCTGCACCTTCTTCACTTTCAAAGGTAATCGTTCCGCCCATTTTTTCGACCAGCTTCTTTGAAATCGACATTCCCAGACCTGTTCCTGCAAATTTTGTTCGGCTTCCTGTGTGTTCCTGTGCAAATGGTTCAAACACACATTTCTGGAACTCCTCAGTCATTCCGATTCCTGTATCCCTGCAGACAAATTCCATTGTTGTCATTCCTGGCTGTTCGGATGGAATTTCTACGCAGCTGATATAAATATGTCCGTTTTCTCTGTTATATTTCACCGCATTCGACAGAATATTCATCATCACACGTTTCACATACCCCGGACTTCCGATAAGATTCCGGTGTATGATTTCTTTTTTCTCCCACGCAATCCGAATATTCTGTTCTGCTGCAATCTGTTCGATCACAACAAATACTTCCCTGAAAATACCGCTCAAATTGAATGGTATTTCTTCCAGAATCACTTCATCTGACTCCAGCTTACTCATATCCAGGACATCGTTTACCAGTTCCAGAAGCAGATGAGAAGCCTCTTTGACTTTTTCCCTGCATTCCGTCTGTTTTTTCATATCGTCTGCATAATGATCTGCCACATTGAGCACGCCACAAATTCCATTAATCGGAGTCCGGATATCATGGCTCATTCGCTGAAGAAACTCTGTTTTTGCCTCATTGGCGGCTTCTGCCTTTTTTGCAGCTATCAGAAGTTCTGCTTTATATTTTTCATCTTTTTCCTGTTCCAGTTTCTGATGTGTCAGATTGGTTTTATATGTCCAGAACCAGAATAAACCGAACATCAAAAAATAAAGAAAAATAACACTCATCACATTTAATGGAAGGTTGTGGAATACTTCCGTATCAGGAAGATATGCATAGATATAATAATCACGCTGCTTCAGCATGATTCCGTAACATCCGATTCCTTCTTTCTTAAAATGATAGATATGTTGACTGTCTGTATGCTTTTTCATTGCCTGAACCACTTCGTTGTCAGCTGTATTCTGCCCCAACAGGCTCTCATCATTGCAGGCAACAACTGTCCCATTGTCTGCAACAAGAATCGTTCCATCTTTCTGAGTACTATAACCGTTTAAAAGCCCCTGTATCGTCAGTGTATAGTTTCTGGCAAATTCAGGAGAAGTGTAATAGTAGATTGCGACGATGCCCGGTGCATCTTTTCTGGCACAGGCTGCAATATCGATATGTGACCCATCTTCCCTGGTAAACCGTTCCGAATAGCTTCTTTCTTCATATCCGGCAAAATCCATGATGATGTCTTTTTGCAGATACTCCGTAATCTCATTAGTCAGAGATTCATCTGTGCTGTATTCACAGTCCGTCTTTCCATCTGCATCCAATACAAGGATACCATCCACCCAGAGAGTCTGCAGATTTCCCTTCAGAAAATCCCGGCTTAGCTGCCCACCGTTTTCTGTTTCCGTTTTAATATTTGTACTCATCTGTCTGGCACTTTCAATGGCACGGAGGAGACTTTTGGATTCCGATGATTCATTATAATGGGTGTAGGTGGAACACTGCACTTTCACATAATTTACAATCTCCACCATTCTTTTCTCTGCTTCCGCTTTTTCTGCGTGGAAGAAATAAAACAGGGAGACTACCACCACACAGATTCCAAGCAGACCGCCGAGCAGCTGGATTCGTTTTTCTTTTTTCTTAATATCCAAGATCATCCACCTCCAGATACTTCTGGGGATCATCCAGATATTTTTCAATGATTTTCAGGGATGTGCCATCCTGGCGCATTTCTTCCAATGTCTGTTCCATCTGCTCACAGATTCCTCTGTCATCATCTTTTGCAAAAGCAACACCTATTCCGGTGATCATCAGAGACTCTTCCAGGATACGGAAGCTTGTATCATAATCCTTCATATACTGGACAACAGATTCCTCATGTGCGGCAACTGCATCCACATACCTTTTTCCCAGAAACGTATAGATCAGTTCCCGGTGTCCAAGACTGATCAGATTGCCCAGTTTTGGGATTCTCTCATCCATCCTGTCCAGAAAGATACCTTCCGGTTTGGTTGTGGACTGGACAGCCAGATTCTTTCCCTCCAGATCACTCAACTTATAGATATCGCTGCTCTCGTTTACGGCTACCACCTGTCGACTTGCTATGTATGGTCCTGCCCAGCGGTAATCATCAAGGCGTCCTTCCATGGAAAAGCAGCCCATGATACAGTCAATCTCTCCGCTTTCTACCAATTCTTTTTTCTTCTCCCAGTTGATCTGGACAACATCCACCTGATATCCCATTCTTTTGAAAGCTTCTGTAGCAAGTTCTACATCTATGCCCGTAGGTACACCATCCTCATTCAAATAATTGTATGGTGGGTAGTTATCGCTGCCGAGTGTAATGACCGGCTTTTCTGTTTCTTCTCTGGTGTTATCTATGTTTTTACACCCTGCCAAGGTGACTGCTAAAATTTCCGCAAGCAGAATGCCTGCAATCACTCTTTTCCCTTTCATTTTCCGCCTATTCCTAACTATCCTTTTCGTTTTTTTCATATATCTATGAAATAAAAAAACACTGTCCTACAGACAGTGCATCTCATTTCATGCAACTGGCTGCCATTTTACAGGCCCTGTAGCTTTGCGTCCCAGATTTTCATCTGGTTTGCCGATCATCCTATTATAGTTTTTAAACTTATGCAAAAATATTGATGTTATTATACTCCCACAATCTATCGTGCATAAGAAAAACCTCACCGCTTTAACGCTGAAAAATAAAAAAGAACAGCCGATACATATACTCGAACTGTTCTCCTACTTCCAAAGTCCACGCAACATTGACATTACTGTTTCCTACGTCATGATTCTCTCAGTGACGACTGAGAAATTCCCGGCAGCTGCGATAATCTGTGTTTACTGATATCACGCTTCTCACATAAAGATGTTATTTCATCTGCGATATACTTCTCTATCTGCAAGTAACTATACCTCATTTCTGTTATTACATGTTCTTATTGTACCTGTAATAGCAGAAAAAATATTAGTTATCAATTTTGCAAGTAATTAGTTTTATTATAGGAAGTACATTCGTAAAATAAAATTTGAAGATACTTTCGTTTCCGCAAAAGTCTTTTTCGCTTATATTATCTTAATAATATCACAGACAGCTACGTTTGTCACATAAAAGTTTAGAAACTCAAACAGAAACTCAAACAAAAAAGCAACCATTTAACCTTGACTTTTTATTTGCGGGCTACTTATAATCCTTTTACAAACTCAACTGTATTTTTTATATCTTCCTCATCCGGATGTCCTTTTGCAATACCACCCATCAGTTTAAATGGACCAAATGTGTCATAACCCTTGCATCCGAATTTTCCTATCACTTTAGAACGCTTCTCGTCCAAAATCTGCTCTATGGATTTATAATTCGCACTTCCACCATAAGTACAGATCAGAAATACCTTTTTATCGTCCGGTAGATTCTTCTCTGCAAATCCCAATATCGACTGATGAAATTTTGAAAAATAGATTCCTGATGCAAATCCAATCATATCATAACTGCACAGATCTACATCTGGCTGTTTTACAGCATCAATCAAATCGACCTGGCATTCTTCTGCTATGCCCTTTACTAGTTTTTCTGTATTTCCATGATGTACAGATGCATATACGATTGCTTTTCTCATTTGTTTTCCTTTCTGCCTGTCTCCATTGTTTTAGTATTCTTTTGAAATTTCTCCTGTACCATCATGAGCATTTTTTCAAAAGACTGTGCAAACCTTACATCATCTTCTTCTGTTCGTTTTTTCGGTCCCTTGATATGATTCTTATGGGAACTTCTTCTGGCTTTTTTATTCAAATGACGTTCCATGAGCATCTGATCAATATTGTCATTCGTGTACCATTTGCCCGATTGATGAATGGCATAAGCACCTTTTCCCAATGCCATTGCTGCAACACCATAGTCCTGTGATACGACAATATCTCCTTTATGGCAGATACTGATCAGTTTATAATCTACTGCATCTGCTCCTGCCCCTACTACAATCACTTCACTATAAGCCGATGACAGAACATGATTCGTATCACACAACAACGTTACCGGAATACTATTTTCTTTTGCAATCTTTTCAATGATTGCAACCACTGGGCAGGCATCTGCATCAACAAATATTTGCATCTTTCTATTCCTCCTCTGAACCATTATAAGAATAAGCTCTGCTGTTCGTATTCTGCCTCTCGCTTCAACTGAACCGGTTTCTGATGCAGAATCTGTTCCATTTTCCTGTCATCAAACCAATCTTCCAATCAATATTTACTTGTAAACTCTTCATAGAAAATATCTTCTTTCTCAGCTGTTGTATCCTTATCAATAAATTCCTGTAGATCTCTTTTCATGTTATCAAATACTTCCTGACTATGACTTTTATCACAAAAAGTTGTATGCATCATACTTCCGTATACACCACATGTAATTGCATCATACCTTTCACATCTTTCCAAGGTTATCCTGCACGATTCTTTATATTCCTCATCTGCAATAATCGTACCGCCCTCACTTCCAATCGAATCAGGCTTATATATGTCATTCCACACATCCATCTTGCTCCTATACTCCAAGAATTTCATTCGTAAACTTAAACAAAGTCACATTCAATTCTCATCCGATTCGCAATAACATTAGTTTCATTTTGTTTCATCGCTTTCAATATCTTTAAGTGTAATACCGTCTGCATTTTTCCAGCTTGTCAATCCGTTAGCACTCTTACCTACCACAAACATTGCTGCACCAGATGGACTTGAAAACAAAACATCTTCCTGTAGAATACCCTCTACAATATTAGCTTTACTTCTCTTTTCTTTAATACCTGCTGAGATTGTCTCATCATCCTCTGGAGCAATATGACTCCCATTTAGCACTACAAAGCCTTCAGATGTACGAATACCATCAGCTTCTATCTTTCCTATTCCCTTCACTGTTCTTTCCAAGTGCAGCTTTATTTCGTCTTTTTCAATCTCGTTACCATCATTTTCTTCTATAACTGCTGGTTTATTGACAGGTTCCAATACTTTATATCCTAAAACACTTATCAAAATTCTCACATTATCAATAAACTCTTCCATAACTGCTATTTGTGATTCCTTCATCACCGTATTTCGATATGTGTTTTTTGTAAGCACCAGATACCGTTTACACTGTCTTGCAATGTCTACAAATCGATTTTCAAGATAACGAATCAATGCCTTGTTCAGGTCTCTCCCTATAAAAATCACTGCCGTGGTCCAATAATATTTCTCTTTTTCAGCTTGATAGTCTCGCAAATGTTGCAACAAACGTTCTTTTACATTTTCCGCTTCTCCGATATATACTGAATCTGTTCCATCATCTTCTTTGCAAAAGAGGAAATATACTCCCGCTTGAGCAATATCCTCTCTATAGCACGAAGACACTTCAATTCTTGGTATCTTAATTGCTTTTCCATTCCAATTTGACAGCTCCGCTATAGTCAAGCTATCCGCTGTTCCATTGACCAAAAACAGCTCTATAGACTTTCCATACGCCATTGCTATTCCTCCCTCGTTCTATCCTTTGTTTAACACCTACTCAGCATACTTTTCAATCCAATTTTCGCCATCATATTCGTTAATTTGTTTTTCTAATCTTGCAAGATAATCTTGCAACCTGCTATCCTCTTCACTGGCATACCAGACATTCGCTCGTCCAAAACCATAAGCCCAACCACTTGATTTTCTTGGAACTTCCCATTGAACTTTTCTTGCTCTGGTACCTGTAGGGAGCAAAACACAATCTGACGATTTGGCTATTGCATTGTAATATTGTATATCTTCAGGAGCAAACACTGCCTCTTGATAATGCCTGTAAACAGTAGCATGCTTGTACCAGCCAATAACTGTTGTAAACTTATGTGCCGGATGTTTTGCGCAATATACAACAAGTACATCATCTACTGATTCTTCTTTTTTACAATGCTCACAACCTGCAATATTCTCTATCCGCATTTGATTAACATCTTTCCCATTATGTGATTTTGTCTCGAAAAATCCCAGACAATATACCCCTTCCCTGCCCTCCATATTCACCGGTGTAAAATTATATTTTTCATGTGCATCTCCTGTCTCATCAACATAGCTTCCACCATTTAACGGAGTATCCTTTCCATCTTCATTTCCTCGATACTCCTTCATCCACGCTATGTTACAAAAAAGTATTCTCATCACATCAACCTTCTTTTCTCTTTGAAAATGGACTCAAGTCGATAAACAGTTTCTTCAATCCACTTGTGTCCTTGAACTCCTTGAATAAATACTCCAGAAGTTCTTCCTGCCTTGCCTGTCCTAATGTAAGCCGGTAAAGAGACAGTATCTTTATCAGCCTTTCATAATTAACCTCATCCTTACTCATAGGATACATTGGTACAAGTCTTTCTATTTTTACACTCTGATTTTTTCCGAAACACCAGAATGGTACAAGCTCTGACTGGTCATCCTGCTTTTCCGCTTTGGCTGCTTCAAACATTTCTGCCCATATGTCCCGCTTAAATGTGATGCCCTCCGCTTTCCCATATTTATCAGCAACATTCTGTCTGATTGCCAGACACTTAAATCTATTGATCCTGCCTTCCCTTTGTTCTAAATCAATCGGATTCCCTGGAAGATTCCAGTGCATAATCACACGACAGTAATTATGAAAATCAAGTCCTTCCTGCCCGATAGATGTTGTAGCAAGCACGAACGGACGCATTGGTGAATTAAATGCATTTCTAATGTTTTCTTTACGCATGACTACCTTGGAATTATCTCCCGCATCCTTTGTAAATCCAACCGCATAACTCGACCTGATTCGACACCCGTCACTTTTCTTGTCAGCTCCGTTGATACGCTTTTTGAAATCAGGATAAGTATCAGCGATATAGGTAGCTGTATGTATTTTCAATGAATCCATCATCATATCATGAACAATTTGATACTGGTTACCCTCTGACTGAAAACCCGCCGTTTCCTTCAACATATGGATATACTCATCAATCATCGCCTGAAAGCAGCCATCTTTACAGTATTTAAGTACGTTCTGCCAATGAGAATTATCATCTCTGCAGCTGCCATAGGCAAGGTCAATGATAGCTGTTGACTCCGGTAAGTTAAAATTATTCACAAACACTTTTGCCAGTGATGTTGCTCTGGCTGTGCTTCTTCCATTTGAACGATAAATACATATTGCTGGCGATCCTAATACCATATTTACCAATGTTTCCAGAAGATCATCCGGCTTTCTTCCAAGATGAATCTCTTCCGGTGCATCGAGATAACTTCTTAGCCTATCAATATGAGCAAGAAATCCTTTATTTCTTTTATCCTTCGAACTGCTTCTGACCTCAGATGTTGTATCTTCTTCATCAACATTCATTTCCCACACAATATCATCTATCCAATGTTTTGCATAAATGACTCCATCCATGAGCATCGGTGCGAGATAATACCATCTGGCATCCTCCTTATTGCTAGACGAATCACCATACTTTTCATTGATTACTACAAGCTTCTCTTTCAATTTCAGCCGTACCGATTTTTCTATAACTTCCAATGATTCATGATTATTCAATGACTCAATCGGTAAATACATATCCGAAAGTGTCTTAGATGGATAAAGCAGTGCAAATAGGCTCATGCCTCTTACTTCTCCATTTGAGACATTAAACCTCAGTCTTGCCACTGGGTATCTTCTCGAACCTTCCGCAAAATAACCTGTATTCTTTTTATCCTGGTTCTTTATCTGATGTACCAATTTTCCAACTGTAAGTCTTTCCGCCTCATAGGAAACCATAGCACCAATCATTCGTGGAACCATCTCCCATGCAGAAAAAACAAGTATTTTTGAAAACCCTTTGCTGTTTTTATATGCTCCCTGCATCTCATAATATGGCATTGATGGTGGAATCCACAGGTATTTTTCCGCCCCACCAATAAATGCCTTTTCTTTCAATGCTTCAAGCCTTGCATTAGTTTTCGGCAGTTCATCATATTTATTTATTTTGTTACGATTCAGCCACAAAAGGTTCTGTTCTCTTTCATTTCCAAATTCATCGGGATGTTTCGTATAATATTTTTCTATCTGCTCTTTTATTTTGTATTTTTTCATAAAAGACATAAGATAAGAACAACTCTTTGCATAATCTACTGGCAACGTATGTTTTGAATCTGTTTTTGACAATAATCGTGACATCTGTATGTAAGAATTAATATCGTTCCCGTCTATCCGCAGATGGTGTTTCACACTGCTGTCATCTGTATAATCCCCAGAATCCATGACAGATATTCGTTCTGTCCTGCTGACTCCTTGATACATGGCGTTTTCCGCAAGTTCCTTCATACGGATAATTGCACTGTCTCCAGCTTTTAATTCACTTAAAGCAACGGAATAGTTTTTCCAGATTTCCTTAAAACTTGTATCTTTGACCTCATCGTCAAAAAGGAAGTTCATAACCTGAAAGAACTCTGCATAATGTTCGTCCAGCTGATTTTCATCAATTTCTTCAAGGGTAGAATACAATTTATATGGTGTTGCTGACAGCAGAAGCACTCTTGTATCATGTCCGCTAAGAAAACTATGTGCAAGGATGCCAAGCTCACTGTCATCAGATGATAGAAGAAATTTAAATCTCTGGAATTCATCCATGATTACAAGATCTGGTTCGAGCATGGATACACTGATTCTCGCAAACATCACACGTAATTTATTCATTACATAATAATTGGAATATGTAAGCTGTTTATTATATCTTCTTTCATGCAAATGATTAAGTAGCATGTCCTTGATTTCACTATATTCCGAATAATTTAAAATCTTATCAATTACATTTTGTGGATAGACACCATTCGTCATCTTTTCACATTCAACCACACGATTTTCAAAGCTACATTTTGCCCATCCATCCCATGCTTTTACAGCATCCAGTATCATAAACTTTTCAAGAGATGTCATATGTCCTTTAAAGTCAGGTATTCTCTTTAAGATTGCAAACATTAATGCTCTTTCCTGTACACTTCCTCCTCCTGAGGTCATACGGAAAGATGTTTCTGGTGTAAGCGGAATAAGCTGTATGTAACCTTCCTTTACTTGAGGATCATTCTCCTGCTCAGTAATCTTCAAATGCTGCATAGATAATCTTGTATCAGCTACTGAACCAATACTATTTTTTCCTGTCACATCAAGTTTTCTAATGTTCTGATTTGCTATGTTCTGATTAGAGCAAATATATATCACTTTAAACAGCTCATCCTTTTCTTCAATTCTAAGTCTCGCCGTCTTCACAATTGCCCCTCTGGCAATAAGTGTTTTTCCCATACCGACCTCATCAGCAACAAGCACACGATTCTGATTATGCCTGAAAAGATACTCCACTCTTTCTACAGTAGCTCTTTGAAAATCTTTCAGACCGGCAAGGGTACGCTTTTCGATTTCATCTATATTAAATTGTGACATAACATCACCTCGTTATCTTCTGATTTTCAAAGTAGTACAAAACGTTTCATAAAGTTCACGAAATTCATCCGGTATAATCTCATTATCAGTGACCATTTTAAGTAAATACCCGATATCTTTTATTCTTTCCGGTTCGTCTACCGAAGTCTTAAGCATCTTCTCATAAAGTGCCGGCATAGCATCGCTTGAATTACAAAAAAAGCCGGATTCTCCCATCTGCTTTCCTTCAAGCATGGATGCAATATAATCATCCCCCAATACAAAAGCAATATATTCCACAAATGAAGCTCTGTCCTTTACAACACTGTTTACTGCAGCACTTTCTCTGTCATCTGGAAAACCGTTTGTAGGAATCATAATAATTCTTCGGATCGTATCATCACCTGATCTTGCAGTAATCTCATAGAACTCAGATAACTGTAATATCTCAAGTTCTGAAAACTCAATGTGTTCTGCTAGTAACTGCTCCTGCTTGGAATTAAATGGTGATACTGTAATTGCACTATCAGATCCAATACCGCCAAACTCAACCTCTATCTTATACTTTCCAGCATTCTCATTATCTTCCGAAATTACAGCCTGCCTTTTCACACGGCACAAGTCCTTAATTTTCTGCTCCAGCAGATTTCTATTGTCACTTTCTGTTTCCAAAACAGCATCTGTTACTGTAACCTGTTCAAATGGATTCTTTACATCTCCTGCCGGTCCACAGAATATATCCTCTAAAAATTTATCCCCATTCAGATACATATTCTTTGTACCAAGCCACAGCATCATTTCAACATTTTTATTAATTGCAAAATAGGAAGCATTCATGGAACCAAGATACAGATCAACATCTGAATATTTCCTTCTCAGATAAATTTTCGCATGAATATCCTGCTTCTTTTTATCCGTCAGTTCATCTGAAATTTCATCCTCACCATCTATAATTTCATCCTTTAATGCATAGATGGTAAAATTATCTACATCTGATGTTTTAAGTTTTCCAAGCTCGGAACGTCTGGTAATAAGTGTTCTCTTACAGTCTGACAATGCCCTGTCTGTAAGGTTAAAATCAGCAATCACACTTTCTGACAAAAACGGAGACATCACTACAAGCTCATTAAATGTCGAATTGGCATTTCCTTTTTCCTTGCAGAACAGAATATCATCCTGCATTTGGTAAGCATTTTTTCCAATGCCAAGTGGAAGCACTTCAAAATTCTCGCCAAATATTTTACTTTCAAGCGAAAAGGAAACATCCTTAATGTCTGCACATAATCCGCGAATCAAATTCCTTTTCTTTCCGGCATTATTGCTGGTATTGTGCACATTCGTTACAAGATAATCCAGGAAATCACAAATAGGCTGTGTCTTTTTCTTCTGTCTGATATTTTCACTGCTATCCATTGCAAAGCTGATATCCCAGCTCCGGTCAAAAGTCAGATTTCTGCTCATTACCACAAAACGATATTTTTTATCTCCCTCAGCGTTTACATATGCTAATACCCATGTTTTCGGATGAAATGATGGGTATCGACCAAGCTGTCTATCCTTTGGCAGTGCGACTTCTACTACTATTTTTTCTAATAAAATAGATAGTGCGGTCGGTTTTGTTGGTACTTTAATCTGACCTGCTTCACAAAACAGCACGATTTTATCTGACACCTTCTGCAATGCATTCAGCATACCAATTGGATTTTGCATAAGCTTACTATCTGTTTCTTCAGATAATCCAAGGCATATCGCCACGGCTGTGAGTGCTTCCAGGTCAAGTGAATATGTAGTGCCTACTGCTCTATCCAGTCTATATCCGTCCGGAGGCATCAAAATACTGCTATAATCAGTTCTATCTCTGTTTGAATCCGGTCTAAACATCAGCACTCACCTCCCCAGCATAGATGTCATTCACAATTCTTCTGGCATTCGAGAATCTGTAATCAAGCATTCCACCACCTACCCATTTGGAATGATCAAATTCTTTTGTTCTGCTTAGCTTTGCTCTGGCTGCTCCTTTCAGGCTCCGTTCCCTCTTACAAATCAGTTCATCAGCCATATCAATATCCGATGCCATAAATGCTGTTTGTATCCCGCATAGGAAGCTCTTTGCTCTTGGATTTATCAGCTGCAATTCTGCAAAGACAGCATCCAGATCGACTGTTGCATTATGCCTGATATCCGGAAGTAGCTTGCGCCATTCATCATTTGCATAAATATTCTCGCCTTCTGACAGCATAACATTGTATCTTACTCTTGCCATATACACCAGATTATTAAAATCGCAGGCAAGCTTCATCATATATGCCATCTTTTCATTTACTTTTTCTGATAATTCAACCGTCAAAGAAGCAAAATCATCATATTTATTCAAATCAATACGATTTTTCAGCACATATTCCAAAAGAGACCCTTTCGTTGACTTCTGAATCTGCTTATCCAGATAGAATGCTTCCTCCTGCGTCAACTCTATTGTAAGGTTGTCTCGCCAGTCATCATGATAAATCGGAAGATTCCAGAATCTAACATTACTGATATCTCCTGCATCTGAATCATCTCTCTCATTTTCTTCCGCATCATCATTTCTATTTCCCATGCGACTGACGGACTTCTGTTCTTTTAGTTTTACTGCCAATGAAACATACTCCTGTATAGACAGACCATACTCACAGAATATTCCAAATGTACGAATTCCATTCCAGTAGATATCTGACGGTTTTCTTGCTACCCAGTCCTTTGGCAAAACACGGGTTCCAATAACACCTTCCGCTTTGGAATCAGCTTCTAACAATCTGATACCACAATCTTTTTCAGCCGAATCTATAGCTCTTAAAACTCTATTGACATCCTTTCCATATCTGCCATCAACAGCTTCCCTTAGCACATATGGGACAATAAGGAAATACTTTGCTCTAGTCTGGATGGTTGAGGTCCCAGGAAAGAAATAATTAGCAAAAGCATCACGAACTATACCGATTCCAAGTTCATCGACTGCTCCCTGTTCACTCAGAAGGTTAATCACATCCAATGCCTTCTGCCTGTCTTCCTTTGAAAAATCTATCCATCCCAATTGCATATTGTTGCTCTCCCCACTTAACTGTTTATCTGATATTTATAATGAATTACAACTGTTCTCAGTATAGCATATATTGCTTTATTAAGTATCAATAATTTGCCTTATGAGAAGATTGGGAAGAACGAGCCGGTATATACTCGTTATCGTAATCATATATATATGAAGCGCAGATACCATCCGCATAATATCCCGATTCGCCTTCTATGCCTATTGACAATTTAGTATTGTTTTTGTAAAACGATTTCAATTCTAATCGCTCTCCAATCTGCTATTATTATAACATTCAATCGTTTTTTAAAACAAAAAAAGGATATAGGAATCAGCTTCCCACACCCTCATTAGTATCCTATCATTTGTCGCTTCCAAACATATGGAATCGACAAATCAAAACTTTCCGGTAATCAGCTAAAATCCCTCGAATTTCCTTTCGATTCGGAGGATTTTTTCGTGCAATTTTTCAAAAGCGATCTGAAGATAATTTAAACTAAAATTAGTCAATTCTTACCCGTTTTTTATTTTTCAAAAAAGCCTCAATTTTCCTTATAAAACGGTTGCTTTTTCTCTAAACTATAGTATAATAAACCTTGTCGTGTGTATAGAAATACTAAACTCTAGGTTTATTTTTATTTTTACAAACAATTTACAGAAAGGAGCTATTTATGAACATCGGACAGAAAGTAAGGGAGCTCCGTATTGCGAAAAATCTTACCCAGGAAGAACTTGCTGACCGGAGTGAGCTTTCGAAGGGATTCATTTCCCAGCTGGAACGGGATCTTACTTCTCCTTCTATCGCCACACTGGTTGATATTCTGCAGTGTCTCGGCACCAATCTGAATGAATTTTTCAGCGATGACGAGGAAGAACAGGTTGTCTTCGGTGATGAGGATTATTTTGAAAAAAAGGATACTGATCTGAAGAATACAATTGAATGGATCATTCCGAATGCCCAGCGCAATATGATGGAACCGATCCGTCTTACCCTGGCTCCGGGCGGTGCAACCTACCCGGATCTTCCACACGAAGGTGAGGAATTCGGATACGTGCTTCAGGGTTCCGTCAAAATCCACGTAGGCAATAAGGTCTACAAAGCTAAAAAGGGAGAATCCTTTTATTTTACTCCCCACGCAAAGCATTATATAGAAGCATCGTCTTCTTCCGGGGCACGCCTGATCTGGGTCAGCACTCCCCCAAGTTTTTAAGTACACAGGAGGATTATACATATGCCAAACAAACTGATTGACATTGTTGGTGTTTCCAAATCATATGGAGACAATCTGGTTCTGGACGACCTGAACCTTTATATCAGAGAAAATGAATTTCTCACACTTTTAGGACCTAGCGGCTGCGGAAAGACAACGCTTCTGCGTATCCTCGGCGGATTCGAAAATCCGGACTCCGGAAAAGTAATTTTCGATGGAAAGGACATTACATCCCTTGCACCGAATAAGCGGCAGCTCAACACTGTTTTCCAGAAATATGCGCTTTTCACCCATATGACCATTGCTGAAAATATTGCTTTTGGTCTGAAGATCAAAGGAAAATCAAAATCTTACATTGATGATAAGATTCATTATGCATTAAAACTGGTCAATCTGGAAGGTTACCAGAACCGTTATCCGGATTCTTTAAGTGGTGGTCAGCAGCAGCGTATTGCCATCGCCCGCGCCATTGTAAATGAACCAAAAGTTCTTCTTCTGGATGAACCTCTCGGTGCCCTGGATTTAAAACTCCGCCAGGATATGCAGTATGAACTGATCCGCCTAAAAAATGAGCTTGGAATTACATTTATCTATGTTACCCACGATCAGGAAGAAGCCCTCACCATGTCAGATACGATCGTTGTCATGAACCAGGGATATATCCAGCAGATCGGTACCCCGGAAGACATCTATAACGAACCGGAAAATGCATTTGTTGCTGACTTCATCGGTGACAGCAACATTTTCAATGCGATCATGGTACGTGATAAGCTGGTAAATATTGTAGGGGCTGATTTCCCTTGCGTGGATACCGGATTTGGAACAAACAAACCAGTTGATGCCGTCATCCGCCCGGAAGATATTGATCTTGTAAAACCGGAAGAAGGTACATTAAAAGGCGTTGTTACCCATCTGATCTTCAAGGGTGTACACTACGAAATGGAAGTACTTGCCAACAATTACGAATGGCTGGTGCACAGCACAGACATGGTTCCTGTCGGTACAGAGGTCGGAATCCACGTCGATCCTTTTGACATCCAGATCATGAAAAAACCGGAATCTGAAGATGAGGAGGCTGTAGGAATTGAAGAATAGCAAACGTCTCCTGGCAGGGCCATACCTTTTCTGGGCAGTTTCTTTCATTATCATTCCTCTGATCGTGATCTTCTATTATGGTCTGACTGACAATGACGGAAAATTTACCTGGATGAACCTTGCCAAAATCACAACACCGGAGAATTTAAAGGCTCTGGGGCTTGCACTTCTGCTTGCATTTGTCAGCACAGTGATCTGCCTGCTCCTTGCCTATCCTCTGGCAATGATCCTCGCCGGAAGAAATGTAAACCAGTCCAGCTTTGTAGTACTTGTTTTCATCCTTCCGATGTGGATGAACTTTCTGCTCAGAACTCTTGCATGGCAGAACCTTCTGGAGAAAAACGGTGTCATCAACTCCGTTCTCCATTTCTTCGGGCTGCCTTCATGGAACATTATCAACACACCGACAGCGATCATCCTCGGTATGGTCTACAACTTCCTGCCGTTCATGGTGCTGCCGATTTACAATGTACTTGTAAAGATTGACAAAGATGTTATTTCCGCAGCCAGAGATCTCGGTGCCGGAAATATCCAGACATTTACCAGGGTCATCCTTCCGCTTAGTGTTCCGGGTATCATCAGTGGAATCACTATGGTATTTGTACCTGCACTTACAACCTTCGTCATTTCCAACCTCCTTGGTGGAAGCAAGATCCTTCTGATCGGAAATGTCATCGAACAGGAATTCCAGCAGGGAAGCAACTGGCATGTAGGAAGTGGACTTTCACTTGTCCTGATGATCTTCATCATTGCAAGTATGGCTCTGATCGCCAAATACGATAAAGACGGGGAGGGCACAGCATTCTAATGAAAAAGAAACTACAGAATTTATATTTACTGCTGATCGTGATCTTCCTCTATGCTCCGATCATGACACTGATGGTTCTGTCCTTTAACAGTTCCAGAACCCGTGCCAAATGGGGCGGATTTACCGGAAAATGGTATGTATCCCTTTTCCAGGATGAAGCGATCATGAGTACCTTATACAACACCCTGATCATCGCACTTCTTTCTGCGCTGATCGCAACTGTGATCGGAACTTTGGCTTCCCTTGGAATCCAGAGTATGAACCGCAAGTTTCGTACCTTTATGCTGGGTGTCACCAACATTCCGATGCTGAACGCAGACATTGTGACTGGTGTATCTATGATGCTGCTGTTCATCGCATTCCGTATGACCATGGGATTTGCGACAATCCTGATCGCACATATTACCTTTAATATCCCATACGTTATTTTAAGCGTCATGCCAAAACTAAAGCAGACCAACCGACGGACCTATGAAGCCGCACTGGATCTGGGTGCTTCCCCGATCTACGCTTTTTTCAAAGTCGTATTTCCGGATATCCTTCCAGGAATTCTTTCCGGTTTCCTGCTTGCATTTACCATGTCGCTGGATGATTTTGTGATCACCCACTTTACCAAAGGACCTGGAATCGATACCCTGTCCACCAAAATTTACAGTGAAGTACGAAAAGGAATCCGTCCGGAAATTTACGCGCTCTCAACGATCATGTTTGTAACGGTGCTCTTCCTTCTCTTCCTGGTCAATTTAAAACCGGAAAAAGAAGTTCACGAAAAAGACGGCACGATCCGCAAGCCATCCCGTGCACGCCACACGATGCGTCTCGTCGTAACACGTGTCGTACCGGCACTGCTCGTGATCGTCATTACAGCCGGCGGATTTTTCTACAATTCAAAGACAAAGATTTCCGGTTCCGAAAAGGTAATTGTCTACAACTGGGGCGAATATCTGGATCCGGATGTCCTGGATATCTTTGAAGAAGAAACCGGTATCCAGGTAGTTTATGAAGAATACGAAACCAATGAGATCATGTACCCGAAGGTGCAATCCGACGCTATTTCCTATGATGTGGTCTGCCCTTCTGACTATATGATCCAGCGTATGATCGAGAACGATCTTCTTGACGAGATCAACTGGGATAATATTCCGAATATCAAAAATATCGGACAGACCTATATGGATCAGTCCAAGGCATTTGACCCGGAAAATAAATACTCTGTTCCTTATTGCTGGGGAACTGTCGGAATCCTTTACAACAAAACCATGGTAGACGAACCAATTGATTCCTGGTCTGTTCTCTGGGATCCAAAGTACAAGGACAGCATTCTGATGCAGGACAGCGTTCGCGATGCATTCGGTGTTACCTTAAAATATCTTGGATATTCCCTGAACTCAACCGACCTGGATGAGCTGAACGAAGCGAAGAATCTTCTGATCAAGCAGAAACCTCTGGTTCAGGCATACGTCGTTGACCAGGTGCGTGACAAGATGATCGGAAATGAAGCAGCCATCGGTGTTATTTACTCTGGTGAAGCCATTTACACACAGAAAGAAAATCCAAATTTGGAATATGTAATTCCGAAAGAAGGGTCCAATATCTGGATCGACTCCTGGGTAATTCCGAAGAATGCAGAGCATAAGGAAAATGCAGAAAAGTTCATCAACTTCCTCTGCCGTCCGGACATCGCACTGAAGAACTTTGAGTACATCACCTACTCGACTCCAAATGAAGCAGCACGGGAACTGATCGAAGACGAGTCCATCCGCAACAGCAAGATTGCATTCCCGGATGCAAGCGAGCTCTCCAACTGTGAAACCTTCAAATTCCTTGGAGATAAAAACGATGCTGTCTACAATGAATTATGGCGGGAAGTGAAATCAAAGTAATGTGGGAAAGAATTCTGAATTATACAATAACCGAACAGAAAACTTCCAATATCCATGAGTTTCTAAAAGCTCATGGATATTCTTCTTCTCTGATCCGGGCAATCAAAGAAGATCCGGAAGGAATCCGTCTGAACGGGGAACCAGTACTGGCACGCACCCTTCTTACTCCCGGCGACCAGCTTGCTATCCGGATTACCGAAACAAAATTCTCCGAAAATATTGTTCCGTCAGATCTGCCTCTTTCGATCGTATATGAAGATCCGGACCTGCTGGTCATCAATAAACCTGCCGGAATGCCAATTCACCCTTCCCAGGGAAATTATGACAACACACTTGCCAATGCCTGTGCATGGTATTTCAAAGAGAAAGGCGAGCCTTTTGTCTACCGCTGCATTAACCGGCTTGACCGGGACACCACCGGTCTTCTGATCATTGCCCGGCATCTTTACAGTGCCTCTCTCCTCTCTGCCATGATGGCACGCCGGGAAATCCACCGGGAATATCTGGCACTTGCCACGGGAATCGTCCCGGAAGACGGAATCATCACTGCTCCAATTGCCAGAAAAGAGGGTTCTACCATCGAGCGCATGGTCGATTTTAAACATGGTGAATATGCCTGCACCCATTACCGCAGGCTTTCCATCACAAATACAGATCCGGTCTACTCTCTGGTTGCCTTAAAGCTGGATACCGGACGCACTCATCAGATCCGGGTGCATATGAATTACATCGGTCATCCGCTTCCGGGAGATTTTCTCTATAATCCGGATTACAGCCATATCAGCCGTCAGGCACTGCACTCACATCATCTGCGTTTCCGGCATCCAATCACAGGAGAAGAAATGCATTTCACAGCGCCTGTGCCTGAAGATATGTTACTCTGATAAATATAGGTAAGTGATCCTATACCCCGACACATAATACTCTCTTTATGGAAGAATTTTCCATGTATATTTTCCGGTCAAACCCAAAAGAGCTCCTGAGAGAACAAAGTTATTCATTCTCCCAGGAGCTCTTCTTTTATTTATTTCTTATTTCTGACGATGGATCACACTAAAAAACAGCGGAACGGATTCAAACTGCCTCTATAATCTATATCGTTCTCTCACCATGTGGCCAGCTTCAACATTCTACAAATCGAAACATCCGCCTCCAATAAATTCCCTCAAAATCGAATTCTGCGAAACATACTCACTTCCGATTCCCACGAAATAATCCAGGAATTTGAGCAGTCTCTTCGCCTCCTGATATTCGGCACAGTCCTTCTCAATTCCGAACAGGATCGGTTCTGCATAAGCTTTCAGAACTGCCAGCTCATAAAGAAGAGCTGAATTGAACATCACATCCGCGTCTTCCTGATACGGGAAAATATTGTTCTCTTCCCCTCTTCGCACCGACTGCCACATAGCGATCGTCTGCTTTGCCGAAGTACCTCTGGTTCTTGCATCACGCACCATCCGGCGGATCAGACGTCCATCTGTTGATGCGATCCGGTTATGCTCATCGATATTCAGCTGGGTCAGTGCACTGATATAGATCTTGAATTTATTTTCTTTTGGCAGATCATGGGTCAACGCATCATTCAGACAATGAATGCCTTCGATCACCAGAATATCCTGCTCACCAAGCTGCATATAATGTCCGTTATATTCCCGTTTTCCGGTCTTGAAATTGAACGTCGGAAGCTCAATCCGTTCTCCTGCAAGCAGCTTTTTCAGATCGTGATTAAAAAGTTCCACATCCAGTGCTTCCAGACACTCATAATTCGGCTTTCCTTCTGCGTCCAGCGGTGTATCCACACGGTTCTTAAAGTAATCATCCACCGAAATCGGATGCGGGACCAGACCGCTTACCCGGAGCTGAATGGAAAGCCGTCTGGAAAATGTAGTCTTTCCTGACGAAGAAGGACCGGCGATCAAGACAAACTTCTTCTGCGGATTTCCTGCAATCTGCTCTGCGATCTGCGCAATTTTCTTCTCCTGCATTGCCTCCTGTACCAGAAGCAGTTCCTTTGGATTGGCGTTGCCGCCTGTCACATAATCATTCAGTGCCCCCACCGTCTCTATTCCAAGCATATCACCGCCACGCGTAGACTCCTTCAGCACATGGAACAGCTTATTCTGAGGCTGAAACGGAGGTATCTTTTCCGGTTCGGCTGCCTCCGGCATCTGCACTACAAATCCCTCATCATATAAATATAATTTAAAATATTTCAGATAGCCGGTTGACGGAACCATATAGCCGTAATAGTAGTCCTCAAATTCATTGATACTGTAAATATTGACTGTAGACACTCTGCGATACCGGAACAAACGCTCTTTATCCTTCATACCGTACTTACGGAACATTTCAACCGCTTCATCGGTATGGACCGATCTCTTCCGGATCGAAAGATCCATATCTGCCATTTCATGCATTCGTTCCTCAATCCTTGCAAGCAGTTCCTGATCCAGCTTCACATCTCCTTTTATTGTACAATAATACCCTTTATCTACAGAAAAATGGATTCTCACCTGTTCTATCTTATCGTGTCCGAGTGTATCATATACTGCCTTCACCAGCAGAAAACTTACACTACGGCGATAGGTAAGATTTCCAATGGTCTCGCCTGTCGTCACAAACCGGAGCTCACAGTCCTTTTTCAGCTTCTTTCCAAGCTCCTGAAGCTTTCCATTTACATATACAAGAACAATATCATGTGGGTATCTTTCCTGATATTCCCCGGCAATTTGCAGATATGTGGTCCCTGCCGGAAAACTTCTCTCTTCCCCGTCAATCTGTACTTTGTACATCTGCTGTTCCATATTTACCGCCTTCTTTCTGCCTTACGGCGCTTTGACAAATCTGTCTGCTTTTCTCCCCGCTCCCAAACACCTTACGTCAAAACCCAGAATGGCTGCCGTATCTTTGCTGTCCGGATCTCTGCCTCTGGAAATTTCTCCCGGCAAAAATGTTCCATATCTGCAATAAAGATATGCTCCACGCCATAGTGTCCGGCATCAATTACTGCCATTTTTTGCGCAACCGCATCAATCCCCTCATGGTGATCAATATCACCTGTCACCAGTACATCCACACCTTTTTTCAAAGATACGGAAATTGCGCTCTTCCCGGAGCCCGGAAAAACACCAAGGCGATGTACCTGCATATCCGGCTCTCCAAATATTTTCACGTTCGGAAGATCAAATGCTTTTTTTACCATTTCCGCACAGGATTTTAAATCCATCGGCTGTGCCAGATCAGCAACTCTTCCGATTCCAACCGGAACTTCGCCGGATTCTGAATGCATGCTTCCCGTCACTTCCAGAACCTCCGGTTCACTCAGTTCAAGTATCTCCCCCGCAAGCTCTGCCATTCCCATCACATCATAATTGGTATGCATCGCATAGTAAGAAATGTCATCCCGGATCAGCTTCAGAACCCTTCTGCCAATAAAATTCTCATCATTGATCTTTTTCATTGCCTTAAAGATCATCGGATGGTGTGTGATCAGCATATCTGCGCCCCAGTCTGCAGCTTCTTCGATCACTTCATCCGTCGCATCCAGTGCAAGATAGATCCTCTTTACTTCTTTATCGCTTCTTCCGACCTGCAGTCCTACATTATCCCACTCCATAGCATAGTGCTTTGGAAAACGTGCTTCTATTTCTTTTATAATTTCTCTGCAAATCATCATTTTCCTCCTAAAAATACCGGTCAAGCAGGTCTTCTGCTCTCTTTATCATATGCAGAACCTCTGCACTTCTCTCCTTCGTGCGTTCACTCTCCTGCACCCGAAGCTTTTCATACACGCCCTGATTCACAGACAGTTCCTTTTTCAGATATTCTCCCATCACCGGGTGAGCCTTCTCTAATAAATATTTTCCATATTCAAGCTCTTCTTCTGCTGCCGGAACACCTTCCGCATAAAGACCTTTCTGCTCTGTCGGGATCACCTTCATCATCGGATAGTATTTGCCATCCTCTTCCACCATGTCCTCTGCAACGATACGAAATCTATGTTCTTCCAGATAACGGCGGACTTTCGCAAGCTCTGACTGCGGCTGCAGGACCAGTTCCTTTAAGCTTCTGGTTTTTGCCGGATCCTCATTCAAAATGTGTATGACAAGACCGCCGCCCATTCCGGCGGCGATCATTGTGTCAGCTTCTTCCATTTTCAAATTCACCAGACCATCAGAAAGACGGGTAACGATCTTCCCATCCAGTCCATGTTCAAGGATATGTGTATCCGCTCTCTCTAATGGTCCTTTGTTAATATCCATGGCAATTGCGGATGGAACCAGCCCGTTCTGTGTCAGATAGATTGGGATGTAAGCGTGATCTGTTCCCACATCCGCAAGACGCATTCCCGGTGTGACAAGATCCGCCACTGCCTGTAATCTTTTTGATAATTCAGCCATCTTCTTAATCCAAATAATCTCTTAATTTTCTGCTACGGCTTGGATGACGAAGCTTGCGGAGTGCTTTTGCTTCGATCTGACGGATACGCTCACGGGTGACATCGAACTCTTTTCCGACCTCTTCCAGTGTACGTGCTCTTCCATCACTCATACCAAAACGCAGGCGGAGAACCTTCTGCTCTCTCTCTGTCAGTGTACTTAAAACTTCATCCAGCTGTTCTTTCAGAAGTGTCTGCGCTGCTGCTTCTGCCGGAACAGGTACATTGTCATCCTGGATAAAGTCGCCCAGGTGGCTGTCCTCTTCCTCACCGATCGGAGTCTCAAGAGAAACCGGTTCCTGGGAAATCTTTAAGATTTCACGCACACGGTCTACCGGCATGTCCAACTCTGCAGCGATCTCTTCCGGCGTAGGTTCACGTCCAAGCTCCTGCAGTAACTGTCTGGATACACGGATCAGTTTGTTGATCGTCTCTACCATATGAACCGGTATACGGATGGTTCTCGCCTGGTCAGCAATCGCACGTGTGATTGCCTGACGGATCCACCATGTTGCATAGGTACTGAACTTAAATCCCTTCTGGTAATCAAACTTCTCTACCGCTTTGATAAGTCCAAGGTTTCCTTCCTGTATAAGATCCAGAAACAGCATACCACGTCCCACGTAACGCTTTGCAATGCTGACTACCAGTCGCAGGTTGGCTTCTGCAAGACGCTTTTTCGCTTCTTCATCACCATCTGCCATTCTCTTTGCCAGATCAATCTCTTCTTCTGCTGAAAGAAGCGGAACCTTACCGATCTCCTTCAGATACATACGGACCGGATCTTCGATGCTGATTCCGTCCGGAACAGACAGGTCGATCTTCTCCATATCCACTTCGTCTTCATCCGAAAGCATGATCTCCAGATCATCATCATCCACATTGGAGTCATCATTCATCTGAAGCACATCGATCCCATTGGCCTCCAGGTACTCAAATACCTTGTCCATCTGTGTCGGTTCCAGCTCCATATCCCGGAATACATCATTGATTTCCTGGATTTCAAGAATGTTCTTCTTTTTCTTCGCAAGGGCAACCAGATTTTTTAATTTTTCCTGAAACTTTACTACGTTCTCTTCCATGTAGTGTCCTTCCTCTCATCGCTTGTTTATATTCTATCCCTAATTAATGGAAATATGCAGTTTATGAAGGTCCTGCACTGCCTTCTTCGCATTCATAAGCCTTTGCAGCCCCTGAATGTCTGTCGGATCCAGATTCCGGGTTGCAGTTTCGATACTGTACTCCTTTACCCGGAGAATCGTCTCCTTGATCGCTTTTTCCTGCTCTCCCGCAGTCGTCAGCTCTTTGATTCTCGTATTGAAAAGTGCTGCCACCGCGCGGTGTTCCTCTTCCTCTGTAAAATAATTCATGATCTGCGCAGGATTCAGTTCTCCTTTTGCATGCTGTTCATACAGAAGTTCAGCAACTTTCCGGTACAGCTCCACCGTAAAATCCTCCGGCGTAACATAACGGCTTACCTGATCAAACAGCTCTTCCCTGTCGATCAGCCAGGTAAGCAGAATCTTCTGTGACCGGATATGACCATCCTCTTTTGGCGTTTCCTGGCGGATCGTCTGTCTCGGCTTTGTGGCCGGAGCTGCCATTCCGCTCTGGACTGCTACCTTGACAACCAGCTTCTTAAGTTCTTCGTAGCCAACGTGATAAGTCTTTGCCACCGCTTCTATGTAATTGTCACGTTCAATTTCTTCTTCAAAACGTGCCAGCCTTCTCGCCGCCTCTCTGAGGAATTCCGTCTTTCCTTCCGGTGCATTCAGATCATAACTTTTTTCCAGCATCTCAAGACCGAACATAAAGCTGTTCCTTGCTTTCCTGATCCGCTCTTCAAATGCCTCAGCTCCAAGATTCTTGATGAATTCATCCGGATCCTTATACGGTTCCATCCGGATCACGCGGGTCGTCACACCGGCCTCCCGAAGAATCGGAGCTGCCCGGAGTGCCGCTTTAGTTCCGGCTTCATCACTATCATAGGTCAGATAGACTTCATTCACATACCGTTTGATCAATGCTGCATGTCCTGCTGTGAGTGCAGTTCCAAGTGACGCAACTGCATTGGTAAATCCCGCCTGATGGAGCGAAATTACATCCATATAGCCTTCACACACAATAAAATACGGCTTTCTCGATGTTCTCGCCCGGTGAAGTCCGTACAGATTCCGGCTCTTATCAAAAATCAGAGTCTCCGGTGAGTTCAGGTACTTTGGCTTCCCGTCGCCCATCACACGCCCGCCAAATCCGATCACACGGTTATTCACATCCATAATCGGAAACATAACACGGTTCCAGAATTTGTCGTAAACTCCGTGCTTTTCATCGACATTTACCAGACCGGCTTTGATGATCATCTCTTCACTATAACCCTTCATCTTCAGGTATCGAAACAGATCATCACTGTATTTGCTGGAATATCCAAGTCCAAATGCGGTGATCGTCTCCTGGCTTAACTGACGGTTCTGCAGGTATTCTCTTGCCTGCCTTCCGCCCTCCGTCTTCAACTGCGCATAATAATACTTGGCCGCCAGCTTGTTCATCTCAAGCAGCGCACTTCTCGTATCCGCTCTTTCTTTCGCTTCTTTTGAATATTCCTCTTGCGGAAGCTCCACACCGGCACGCTGTGCCAGAAACTTGAGTGCTTCTACAAAAGAATAATTCTCATACTCCATAATGAAGGTAAATACATTTCCTCCCGCTCCGCAGCCAAAGCAGTAATACATCTGCTTATCCCTGCTCACAGAAAAAGAAGGAGATTTCTCACTGTGAAACGGGCAAAGTCCGAAATACGAACTCCCCTGCTTCTTCAGCTTCACATATCCGGAAATCACATCTACGATATCATTTTTCGATCTTACTTCTTCTATAATCTCATCTGAATAATACATTATGTCCTACACCTTCCTGGCAGGGTTCGCGCACCTTGCGCAACCCCTACATAATATATATTCGACAAAACTTTTTTATTTCCTTTAAAATTTCCAAGATTGTGGAATAAAAATTTCTTCAAACTTTTTTACGGCAAAATTATCCGTCATTCCTGCTATGTAATCACACACTGCGATCTCCGGCATTTCCCCCTTCTGCAGCTGTTTCAGATACTGCTCCGGCATCTTTTCCATGTGCGTTTCATAATAAGAATACAGATCTTCGACCATTCGGATTGCTTTGTCCTCTTCGCCCTTTGCAAGTGGATTCTCATAAACATGGGTAAACATATATGTCCGCAGCTCCATCAATGCTTCACGGACTTCCTCTGACATGCAGATCTTCGGTTTGTCCATGCTGTTTACGATCACATCATGGGTAAGTGTGTTCAGACGCTCTCTTTTACTGTTTCCCAGAACCTTTCGCAGCTCTTTGGGCAGTTCCTCTTCATTCATGATCCCCGCCCTTACTGCGTCATCAATATCATGGTTCACATAAGCAATCTTATCAGACAGTCTGACGATCTGCCCTTCCAGTGTCGCAGGCATGCCCGCACTTTTGTGGTTGCGGATTCCATCTAGCACTTCCCAGGTCAGGTTCAGTCCCTCCCCATGTTTCTCCAGCACCTCTACTACACGGACACTTTGTTCATTGTGTTTAAATCCACACGGACACACGTTGTTCAGAGCTCTCTCTCCTGCATGCCCAAACGGAGTATGCCCAAGATCATGCCCCAGTGCAATTGCCTCCACCAGATCTTCGTTCAGCCTGAGCGCCTTTCCGATCGTCCGGGCGTTTTGCGATACTTCCAGCGTATGCGTCAGCCGTGTCCTGTAATGGTCTCCGATTGGTAGGAGAAACACCTGCGTCTTCTGCTTCATGCGCCGGAATGCCTTACTGTGCAGGATCCGATCTCTGTCCCTCTGAAAAACCGGTCGGATATCACACTGTGGCTCATTTCTCTTTCTCCCCCGGGAAGCCATGCTTAACGTGGCACAGGGGCTTAGATATTCCTTTTCTCTTTCTTCCATCTGTTCCCTGATCGTCATTTTTTATTTTCTCTCTTCTTTCAGTCGTTTCTCGATTGCTTCTGTCACGCATTCCAAAACTTTAATACGTGCATAGTATTTATCATTTCCTTCCACTACGATCCACGGTGCATGTGGCATAGAAGTCTTTTCCAGCATTTCTTCTACCGCCACCTCATACTGATCCCATTTTTCCCGGTTTCTCCAGTCTTCATCGGTGATCTTCCACTGTTTTTTCGGATTTTCCTGTCTGGCTTTAAACCTTCTCGCCTGCTCATCCTTGTCAATCTGCATCCAGAATTTCAGCACGATTGCTCCTGCATTTACCAGATCCTGCTCCATGGCGTTAATCTCCCCATAAGCTCTCTTCCATTCTTTTTCGGTGCAAAAGCTTTCGATCCTCTCTACCATCACTCTTCCGTACCAGGTTCTGTCAAATATCGCAATATGGCCGGCTTTCGGCATTGCACGCCAGAAACGCCACAGATAATGATGTGCTTTCTCTGTATCACTCGGTGACGCTGTCGGATTCACCACATATCCTCTCGGATCCATATGTGAAGTCAGACGTTTGATCGCACCGCCTTTTCCTCCGGCATCCCATCCCTCAAAGCCAAGGACAACCGGAATTCTCCTGCGATAAAGCTCTCCATGCAGATGTTCCATCTTTTTCTGAAGCTCTTTTAAACGTTCCTCATAAACCTTTTTTGGCATGGATTTTGAAAGATCCACCTTTGCCAGAATGGATTCTGCTGTTTCCCTTTTCACTTCCGTTTTCTTTTCCAGACTGCCTTTTTCTTCCAGTTCCTTTCTTGCGACTGCTTCTTCCATTGCCTGGATCACTGCCTGATAAACAGCCACTTTAGCTTCTTTCTTCTTTGTAGCATCGATCACTGTCCACGGTGCGTAATCTGCATCCGTTTTCCGCAGCATCTCTTCATTGATTGCTTTATACTCTTTAAAATCATGATTCCGCTTCAGATCGCCTTTGCTTACCCGCCATGCAGTATCCTTGGAAGCAAGCAGTTTCTCAAAGCGCTTTTTCTGTTCTTTCCGGTCAATCTTTAAAAACAGTTTGATGATCACCATTCCATCATCCGTCAGCTGTTTTTCAAACGCACGGATCGATGCAAAATCCTTTTCCAGCTCTTTTTCCGGTGTTTTTCCTTCAAAACGTTCAATCATAACTCTCCGGTACCAGCTGGTATCAAAAATCGCAATTCTTCCCTTTTCCGGGATCTTCGTCCAGAAACGCCACATAAAAGGATGCATCCATTCCTCTTCCGTTTCATTTTTTACCGCATATACTTTAAAGCCTCTTGGATCGAGTGCCTGGATCAGATTACCAATCTGAAGCCCTTTTCCTGCTGCTCCATAACCCTCAAACGCGATCATCACCGGGATTTTTTTCTCCCGGCACACTCTTTGCAGTTCTCCAAGCTGCTCTCCCAGTTCTTTTATATCCTTCATTTTTATATTTTTATCCATAAAATGCCTCCATTTCACCAGTTTCTGCTCTTATTATTCCCAAATCCATTGATAAAACGCGCAATTAACGCATACAATTATATATCATATTACTATATTTTCTCATAATAAGAAAGTAGATTTGTAAAATTATTGAATTATTTATCTTTTCGATATTTTTCGTAATATATTGCGAATTAAATTTTCTTTTAAATTTTTGTTGACTTTGTGTTTGGAATATAGTATTATAGCTTTTGTCAGCGGCGAGCAGTTAAAAAATAAAGCTCACTGAGTGATATGCGGAAGTGTCGGAACTGGCAGACGAGCAAGACTAAGGATCTTGTAGGCATTGCGCCTGTGTGGGTTCAAGTCCCATCTTCCGCATTCGGATTTATCCGAATCCGGTAATTAAATATTTTTGTGCGGAAGTGTCGGAACTGGCAGACGAGCAAGACTAAGGATCTTGTAAGCATTGCGCTTGTGTGGGTTCAAGTCCCATCTTCCGCATTATAAAAAGAAACCTCTGATTTTATCAGAGGTTTCTTTTTATAGTACCGAAGCGTAACCTGAACCCATGGTTCAGGTCTTCGCTTCGCTACGGTCGGCGCAGGGCATTCGTCCACTGGACGAACCTGGCTCCATCTTCTGCTTCCTTACCTTTTATGCCTTTTTTTATTTACCAGATACAATACAATTCCACCTGCTACGATCACCATGGAGATCCACTGGGAGGTTGAGAACATTCCGACTCCCCCTCTGTTATCATTTCTTAAAAACTCAACAAGGAATCTTCCTACACCATACAACAGCATGTACAGAAAACCTACACTTCCCGGTGTACCGTCTTTTTTATTCTTCCTATAATATAGAAGTAACACGATCATGATCAGGAAATCGCCTGCCGACGAAATAAGCTGTGTAGGGATCAGTTTTACACCTGCCGGAGCAAGCCCACCTTCCGGGAAGACCACACCAAATCTGGAGGTCGTCTCCCTTCCATAGCAGCATCCTGCAAGAAAACATCCGATTCTTCCAAATCCCTGTGCCATCGAAATACTTGCCACAGCGAGATCAAAATATTCCAGAAAATAAAGCCTCTTGATTCTGCAATATACAATTGCCGTCAGAAAACCGGCAATAATTCCACCATATACGACAAACCCTTCTGAACCGAGTACCGTCTTCGGATCCTTGATAAACGTCTTAAACTCCACGATCACATATAGAATTTTTGCACCTAAAAAACCGCCGATTACACCGTAAATTCCAATATCCACAATTGCTTCCGGATCCAGTCCATTCTTTTTTGCACGATAAGAAGCCATTGCCACACAACAAAGGATACCGATTGAGATCATCAGTCCATATCCATGTATCGTAAACTTTCCTATTGAAAACAGATCAATTTTCACGCTTTTTTCTTCCTCCCTTTTATCAATCTATTTATCATTGTATGGATTATCCCTTCATTTGTCAATCTTATCCTTTTAGATACTATCTGCTATTTTGTTACTGTTCACAGTACCTGCGACCAGCAACGCATCTCGCCATTTTAAATCGCCTTTGGCGATGGGCGAGATGCCATTCAAGATAAAACGTGCATCCTCCGTGCCAATCAGCGTAGTGATTGACACGGGAGTGAACAGTAACGCTATTTTGCCTCTTAATCCAGCAATGGGGCATGATTCAGAGAATCACCCCCCACGTTTAGAGCTATCATTACATTGTTCTGCCTTACAGAAGATTCTTCATACTCTTCAGCCCAATTGCCAGAGTTGAAGTATTGTGTAAAAGTGCTGATGTCGTCGGCTGAATCACACCGGTTACTCCAAGTACGATCAGACCGGAATTGAATCCAACGATAAAGCGGTAATTACTTTGAATTCTCTTCATCAGCTTATTGCTGAGACGTCTTAAGGTCACGATCTGTCCAAGATCATCTGCGCCTACCGTAATATCTGCAATCTCACGTGCAATCTCTGCGCCATTGCTGATCGCAATTCCTACATCTGCCGCAGAAAGTGCCGGCGAATCATTGATTCCATCGCCGATCATAATAACCTTTCTTCCGGCTGCTTTTTCTTTTTCTACAAACGCAGCCTTATCTTCCGGCAGTACTTCTGAATAATATTCATCCACACCGACACGCTTTGCGATCGCCGAAGCTGTACGGTCGCTGTCACCTGTCATCATAACAATCTTTCCAAATCCTGTTTTCTTGAGCTCGGCAACTACCGTCTTTGCCTCTTCTCTCAGTGGATCTTCAATACAGATCACTCCTGCAAGCTGATTCTCGATTGCAAGATACAGATGTGAATATTCTTCCGGAAGACTGTCAAATAACTCCTGTTTTCCTTCCGGAATTGTACATTTCTCATCTTCAAATACAAAATGAGAGCTTCCGATAATTACATTTTTATCATCAATCGTTGTAGAAATGCCATGTGCAACCACATACTCTACCTTAGAATGCATTTCCTCATGATCCAGATTTTTCTCTTTTGCCGCATTTACTACTGCTTTTGCCATCGAATGTGGGAAATGTTCTTCCAGACACGCTGCAATACGGAGCAGTTCATCCGATGTTCTTCCATCAAAGGAAACCACATCCACCACAGTAGGTGTTGCTTTTGTAAGTGTACCAGTCTTGTCAAATACGATCGTATCTGCCTCTGCCACGGCTTCCAGATACTTTCCGCCCTTTACGGTAATATTGTAAAGATTTGCTTCACGGATTGCAGACAGCACTGAAATCGGCATTGAAAGCTTAAGCGCGCACGAAAAATCTACCATCAGAATAGAAAGAGCCTTCGTGACATTCCTTGTCAGCAGATAGGTAATGGCTGTTCCACCAAGTGAATACGGTACAAGCTTGTCAGCAAGATGCTCTGCCTTGCTTTCTACTCCTGATTTTAACTTCTCAGATTCTTCAATCATCGTAACGATCTTATCGAAGCGGCTGTTTCCACTTACCTGTTTGACTTCAACTGTGATCTCACCTTCTTCAACCACGGTTCCTGCATATGCATAGCTTCCAACTGTCTTGCGGACAGACACTGACTCTCCGGTAAGAGATGCCTGATTGATCATCGCTTCACCATCCACAATATCTCCGTCAAACGGAATTACAGTTCCCATACGGATCACAATCCGGTCTCCTGCTTTTATCTTGGATGCAGGAACCAGAACTTCCTGGTCTTCTGTCTTCAGCCATACCTTACTTACATTCAGCGACATGGTCCTTGCCAGGTCATCTACGGATTTCTTATGTGTCCACTCTTCCAGAATCTCACCGATTCCAAGCAGGAACATGACGGATCCGGCCGTACTGAAATCCCCACGCATAACGGATACACCGATTGCAGTCGCATCCAGCACCGGAACCTCAATCTTGCGTGCCCACAGACACTTGATTCCCTTCCAGATATACTTCAGTGACATGACTGATGTATAGCATGCATTCAGCGGATACGGAAGGAACCATTTTCTTGCATAATGAAATACTACTTTATTGAACAGCTTTTCCTGATACTGTGCATTCACTTCACGGCCTGAAGTTGCAAGTACATCTGCCGGAACTTCCACTGTCTGATAGTGAAATTCCTGCAGAAGACGAATTACCTCTTCTCTGTCGCCGGTATAATTAATGACTGCATCACAGGTTCTGTCATATACCTTTGCTAATCTGACCGATTCATTACAGAGCAGATAATACTGTAATATATCAGCCTGTTCATATGTCATTCTTTTTTGAGAAAGCCGGACTCTCATCCGGCCTTTCATCTCATGTTTAATTATAAACTTCACGTTCAGTGTGCCTCTTACTCTGTTACTTCGTTAAACTCTGTATTTTCAGCTTCTTCAGCCTCTGCTGCTGTATCTGCATCAGAAAATTCTTCCATTTCAGCAGCTCTTTCTTCGTTGATGTTCTTAGCTTCAGCGTAAATATCCTCTGCATTTTCCTGGATATTTGTAGCTGTTTTCATAACACAGTCTTTTGCGCGAAGAACTGCTGCTGTGCAATTTGTGTACACGTTCTTTGCATCTTTGCTTGAAAGTGCTTTAATTCCGGCTGTTCCAAAAAGAACTCCTGATGCAAAAATTCCAACCTTTTTCCAATTTACTTTAGTAATATCAAACATACCTATGTACCTCCTGTTTTTTCATTAACGCCTATTATATGACACGAATCTGAAAATTTCCAGTCTTTTTTTGCTTCTGATAAATTTTCTCACTTTTTGTGTAAAATCGGTTTTGTCAAACTTTTTTTCATTATATCTAACACAAATTTTCTATTTTCACCTTAATTTTTATACAACTTTTCACAGTTATCTATATCCATATTTATATAGAAGAAACTCACTTCCCGGTATCTTAAAGAGACAGATACAACCACGGTACCTGCCTCCATATCCGAACCGTTCCGTTTCAGAACGTTTTTTTACAATGTTATGCTTCTTTGAGTGTGATGTTTCTCACATTCTGTCCACCCGAAAATCCACAGGCATCCAGACCAGATTTAATTACTGCTGTCCATTTATCTTCCGGAAGATCAAGAACCGTTCCATCCTCCAGTTCGACCATGCATTCCATCTTATTGCCATCATCCGAAATACGATACATATTCTTGCGGCTGATCGCTCCGATCTGTTCCAGCGTATTGACCATACGGTATACCGTCGCCGGTCCGATACTCGGATCCTTCAGAGACGCCTGATAATAAATTTCCTTGCAGCAATTACATTTTCCTTCCAAAATAACATCGATCAGCATGAGCCGCTGCTTCGTAACCCTACAGCCACTCCTTTTCAGCTGCTCGATTATTCTTTCTTTCGCGTCCATGATAGCCCCTTTCCATGCTGTCGCCTGTTAGGCTCTGATATCAACTACCTTAAATCCTGCTTCCTCGACAGCTTTTTTCAGATCATCATCATCGATTTCTCTGTCATAGCTTACAACTGCTTCTTCTTTTTTGAGATTCACCTTTGCAGATGCACCTTCGATTTTGTCGATCGCTTCCGTTACACTTTTCACGCAATGATCACAGTGCATACCGGAAACCATCACCGTCTTTTTACCGATTGCCGGATGCTCCAGAACCTTTTCTTCAATCTCTGTCTTGATCAGTCCAGATCCACCACCACAGCAAGGGCTTTCCCCTTTAAAATGTTTAAGCGTACCTTTTAATGCAAAAATAAGAAGTACGATCACGATCAGAACAATAATTGCATCAACCATCTTATTCCTCATCCTTCCGGCGTTCACGCCATTTCTTTATCCATAAAACCAACTGATATATGCTGACTCCTACAAGATAAATGATCAAGAATGCTCCGAATGCATAGAACATAGAGCCTGTTGAACTTCCCATATGCCTTCCGCCTTTCAGTCTTTCTTCTTTGGTACGGTTTTTCCACTACATCCGCTACACGAACCGCAGTTACCGCTGCATCCAGCGCAACCGACCGGTTTTCCTTCTTTATGGTTTTTATAACCTTTGTAAATCAGATAAATACAATATGCTGCGATCAGTGCCACTATCACAATATTTGCGATCATAACCTTCACCTTGTCTTTCTTTTACACTGGAAGCCGGACACAGGCTTCTGCATCCGGCTTCCGCCTTAAAGTTCTTATAAATCTTATGCGTTTACAGAACGTTTTGAATAAACTTTCTGATTTTTATACGGATCTGGTCTAAACAGCATGAAAAGGATTGCGATAAGGAAAAGGAATCCAACTGCTGTACCAACTCCGAATGCTCCGCCTGTTACGAATGAACCGATCTGATATACACAGAGGCATACGATGTAAGCGAAGATGTTCTGGAAGAGAATTGCGAACCAGAACCATTTTCTTGACTGCATCTGCTGTGCCATTGTAGCAATTGCTGCAAGGCAAGGAGAATCAAGAAGGTTGAACATCAGGAATGTAAATGCTGCAATTGAGCTTGGGAACCAAGATGCAACACCAGCTGCTACGTTGACTGCATCTTCTGTATCACCAGATACATTTGCAAGTACACCCATTGTTGAAACAATTGCTTCTTTTGCTGTAAATCCAGAGATAGAAGCTGCTACCGGCTGCCACTCGCCAAATCCAAGTGGTGCAAAGAGCGGTGCGATCACGCCACCAATCATTGCCATAAGACTGTCTGCGCTGTCTTCTACCATGCCAAAGCTTCCGTCTACAAATCCGAATCCGCCAAGGAACCACATTACGACGCAGGCAAGGAACAGGATTGTTCCAGCTTTGATGATGAAGCCTTTCAGTCTTTCCCATACATGAAGGAGAACTGTCTTAGCCTGTGGAATATGGTACTGTGGAAGTTCCATTACGAACGGTGCCGGTTTTCCTGAGAACGGTTTTGTCTTCTTCAGGATGATCGCAGCCACAAGCACTGCAACGATTCCAATGAAATACATAAGCGGTGCGATAAATGAACTTTCCTGATATCCTGCTACTTCACCGGAAATAACACCACCCATCAGAGCGATAACCGGAAGCTTAGCTCCACACGGGATAAAAGTTGCCGTCATAATTGTAAGACGTCTGTCATTGTCCTGTTCAATAGTCTTAGAAGCCATGATTCCAGGAATACCGCAGCCTGATGAAATCAGAAGCGGGATAAAGCTCTTTCCCGAAAGTCCGAAATGTCTGAACACACGGTCCATGACGAATGCGATACGAACCATGTATCCACAGTCTTCAAGGACAGACAAGAAAAGGAACAGAATCGCCATCTGTGGAACGAAGCCAAGAACGGCTCCAAGGCCACCGATGATACCATCAACAACAAGTCCCATAACCATGTCACCGGCACCGATCGCTGAAAGTGCGCTTGTTGCTGCATCCTGAATTGCTACTACAAATACATCATTTGTCCAATCTGTTACAAAGGTACCGACTGTCGTTACAGAAACATAATATACGATCCACATTACCAGCATAAAGATCGGGATTCCGAGGAACCGGTTCGTAACGATACGGTCAATCTTGTCAGAAGTTGTAAGTTTTTCTTTTCCCTTCTGAACAGTTGTTGAAACAATCTTCTGGATGAATTTGTAACGTTCGTCTGTTACAATACTTTCCATATCATCGTCATGTTTCTTTTCAAGAGCTTTTCTCTGTGCTTCCACCGTCTGGGCTGCCGCACCGGAAAGTTTCATGCTCTCTACTACCTTGCTGTCGTTCTCAAGGAATTTAACAGCGTACCATCTCTTCTTCTCTTCTGAAACGGAATCCGGAAGAACGCTCTTAACTTCTGCTACAGCACCTTCCAGCTCTGCTGAGAAGATATCTTTCGGAAGATCGATTTCTGACTTCTTAGCAACTTTTACTGCTTCATCAATCAGTTTGTCAAGTCCCTCACCTTTCAGCGCAGATGTCTCGATGATCGGACAGTCGAGTAACATTGAAAGTCTCTTCACATCGATCTTGATTCCTCTCTTCGCAAGAAGATCTGCCATATTCAGCGCAATAACAACCGGAACACCTGTCTCGATCAGCTGAGTTGTCAGATACAGGTTACGTTCAATATTGGTTGCATCCACCAGATCAATGATCACATCCGGATTTTCTTTCAGCACATAATCACGGCTGACAACCTCTTCCAGTGTATATGGAGACATTGAATAGATACCCGGAAGGTCAGTTACGATAACTTCTTCCTTTGTCTTTTTACTTTTTAATTTACCCTCTTTTTTCTCTACAGTAACCCCTGGCCAGTTACCAACATACTGGTTGGCTCCTGTGAGTGCGTTAAACATGGTAGTTTTACCGCAGTTCGGGTTTCCGGCAAGTGCAATTTTAATTGCCATTCCTTTTTACCTCCTTGTTGTACTACTCTCATGCATAATTATGTATATGCTATTTTACCTGCACACACTGTGCATCATCTTTTCTTACTGTAAGTTCATATCCTCTTACAGTAATCTCAACAGGATCGCCGAGAGGCGCAACTTTTCTGATGTACAGCTCGCTTCCTTTTGTTATGCCCATGTCCATAATACGGCGTTTGTAAGCTCCGTCTCCTTCAATCTTGGTCACAACAACAGTGCTTCCAACCTTTGCATCACCTAAAGTCATTGTTGTATATCTCCTTTCCTTTAAGCTTCGTAATACAGAATATATATACAGCGGACCCGCCGACCAGCCAGAGGCTAGATCATAATATGCCGCGCCATATCAGAATTAACCGCAACACGTGAATCCTTGATGTTCACGATCACGTTACCACCGATTGCAGAAACAACTGTAATCTCTGCACCTGCTACAAATCCGAGATTCGCAAGGAATCGCCTTGTTTCTTCATTTCCACCAATTCTCTTGATCTCATTTACTTCACCAATATTCGCCATCGTTAAAGGCATAATCCCTACCTCCTGTTCTTTTGCGTATTTGGAATTTCGAATGATAATTTTTTTCATTACCAACTTCGGTTCAATAGTTAGTATATGCTAACATTTGTGCGTTGTCAAGTGTTTTTTTAAGTTTTAAAAAACCTTTGTTTTTCCTTTCTCATTTTTACTGTTTAATGCTTACTTTTAATAGTTATAACTTCTACTTTTGCACAAAAAGCGCATTTACAGAACAATATTATTTGAAAAAAAATACAATCCATGGTATCCTATAAGGTATAAGAATGAATAGTGAGGTGACCGGAATAAATGGCTAAAAATGAATCATCCGAAAATTATCTTGAAGCAATATTGATGTTAAGTAAAAAATTACCTGTCGTACGCTCCGTAGATATCGCAAATGAACTTGGTTTCAAAAAATCAAGCGTCAGTATCGCCATGAAGAAACTTCGTCAGGAGAATCATATTACCGTAACAGATGCAGGTTTTATCTATCTGACCGATTCAGGAAAAGAGATCGCGAACATGATCTATGAACGGCATGAATTTATTTCAAAATGGCTGATCGAACTCGGTGTCCCAGAAGAAATCGCTACAGATGATGCCTGCCAGATGGAGCACGTGATCAGCAGAGAAAGCTTTAACGCAATCAAAGAATATGTACGAACACATTAGTAAATGCGTCAGAAAAGGCCGAAAAGTTTATAACTTTTCAGCCTTTTTCTTTGCCCTTTTGCAGACTCTACAAATTTACCGCAACATATTTCATATGCTGTTTTCCGTAATGAAATTACTTTACTGATATTATTCATCAAGGATCTGTCCGTCAAGCGATAAGGTCACGACCTGCCACGGAATAAATTTACCGCTTTCCTGAAGCGCTTTCTTAGCCGCCAGCTCAAGTCCGCCACAACAAGGTACTTCCATCCGCACAATCGTCACACTCTTAATATTATTGTTCTTAATAATCTCCGTCAGCTTCTCCGAATAATCAACATTATCCAGCTTTGGACATCCGATCAAAGTCACATGCCCTTTAATAAAACGATTATGAAAATCTCCATAAGCATAGGCACTGCAGTCTGCGGCGATCAGAAGCTTCGCTCCATCAAAATACGGTGCATTTACCGGTGCAAGCTTAATCTGTACCGGCCACTGGGAAAGCATACTCTTATTCACACTTTTCGCCGTCTCCCTGCCTTCCTCTTCGCTCTCCGCATTCTGCGTACTCCCCCCTCTGTTCATCATACGCATACGGGATCCAGGACATCCCCCTGCAAATGGTTTTACCGGTGCTTTCGGTCCTTCTCCCGCATTCTGCTTTGCAGCCTCTTCCTGCTGCTTTTTAAGCATATTCTGCTTCACAGCCTCCGCATCATAAGCCGCCGCCTCACGCTCTACAAAATGAATGGCATCCACCGGACAATTCGGCAAACAGTCTCCCAGCCCGTCGCAATAATCATCTCTCATCAGCTTTGCTTTCCCATTTACCATAGAAATAGCCCCCTCATGGCAGGCCTTTGCACAAGCTCCACACCCGTTACACTTCTCCTCATCTATCTGAATAATTCTACGAATCATATTCCTTTATATCCTCCTATTCGAAAAATTTGTATTCCTTTAACTTTACCAACTTATTTTAGCTTACAACCGCATTCTATTCTGTTGTTATAACAACAATCCACGTAAAAAAACCTTGCGGATTCTCTCCACAAGGTTTTCCCTCTTCTCTCAAACTCTATACGAAATCGTCTGATTTAATTATGCAAGTGCCTTTTTAGCAACTTCAGCTACAGCTGCGAATCCAGCTGCATCATTAACTGCCATTTCAGCGAGCATCTTTCTGTTCATATCTACACCGGCAACTTTAAGTCCGTGCATAAGCTTGCTGTAAGAAAGACCATTCATTCTTGCAGCTGCGTTGATACGAGCGATCCAAAGCTGACGCATCTGACGTTTTTTCTGCTTTCTTCCTGCGTATGCTGATGTAAGGGCTCTCATTACAGACTGTTTTGCAACTCTGTACTGTTTAGAGCGAGCTCCTCTGTATCCTTTAGCCAGTTTTAAAGTTCTATTGTGTTTCTTCTTAGCGTTCATTCCGCCTTTAATTCTTGCCATTACTTAATCCTCCTTCTATCTTTCCTGCCAAATCTTAGAGATATGGTAAAACTTTCTTCATGTTCTTTACATTTGTAGAATCTGTGATAGTTGACTGTCTAAGATTTCTTTTTCTCTTAGTAGACTTCTTTGTTAAGATATGGCTCTTGTAAGCTTTGTTTCTTTTAAGTTTACCTGTAGCTGTTGTTTTGAAGCGCTTTGCAGCAGCTCTATTTGTTTTAATTTTTGGCATGATGTTTTCCTCCTTAATATAGATAATTTATTTTTAACGTTTTTCAGTTAAAACCATGCTCAGGCTTCTGCCTTCAAGTTTTGCCGGCTTTTCAATGACAGCAACATCTTTCATCTTCTCAGCAAAATCGTCAAGAATATGTTTACTCTGCTGCATATGAGCCATCTCTCTACCACGGAAACGAAGTGTAACCTTTACTTTATTTCCTTTTGAGATAAATTTTCTAGCATTATTCATCTTCGTGTTCAGGTCGTTGGTGTCAATATTTGGTGAAAGACGCACTTCCTTAACCTCGACAGTTCTCTGTTTTTTCTTTGCTTCTTTTTCTTTTCTTGCCTGTTCGTATCTGTACTTACCATAATCGATAATCTTACAAACCGGCGGTTTCGCTGTCGGAGCGATTTTAACCAGATCCAGTTCCGCTTCCTGTGCCAGCTTCATAGCCTCTCTTGCTGACATTATTCCTAACTGTTCCCCACTCTCGCTAACCACGCGTACCTCTCTGTCGCGGATTTGTTCGTTAATCATTAAATCGCTAATTGTTGTGCACCTCCAATAAATAAAAAATAGTGAATAGCTGCAGACTATCCACTATCTATTGCATACAATACTTATATCCGGTATTATAAATTCAATATCAAACCGTTAGTCGCCTAATTGCGCTAAGGTGAGAGTGGATACTCTTCTTTGTTGTTCGCTTTACGCAAGTTATAATTTACCACAGATTTTATATGGTGTCAACACTTTTTTTATTTTTTTATGAACCATTATTTTGATTGTTTTTTTCATAATAAATCAATCAAAATAATGGTTTTCTCCATATTTTTCTTCTTTATAATATTGTAATTTCTAACAATCTTTATTTTTCGGACTTAAACCTACTCAATCCCTGTCACTTTGTAATCTTTGTCTTCAACAGCTTTTTTCAGTACCTCATCGGCTACTTCTGCCGCAAGTGTTACTACCGCTGTTCCATTTTCATGGCTTACTTCTGCCGCCTCTACTCCTTCAATTGCTTCCAGAGTTTTCTTTACGGTTGCCTCACAGTGTCCACACATCATACCTTCGATTTTCATTGTTTTTGTCATTGTCTTTTCCTCCTCTATTTCTTTGGCTTTTGACTTTATCTTCTTATCTTTGCTGGCATCATACATTTTAAACCAGTTCAGACGAAGTGCATTGGTTACGACACAGAAGCTTGAAAGACTCATAGCTGCTGCGCCAAACATCGGATTTAATTTCCATCCGAAGATTGGATACCAGATACCTGCTGCAAGCGGAATCCCGATCACATTGTAGAAGAATGCCCAGAACAGGTTCTCATGGATATTTCTTAAAGTTGCTTTACTCATACGGATGGCTGCCGGTACATCACTTAAACGGCTTTTCATCAGAACAACATCTGCTGCATCGATCGCGATATCGGTTCCTGCACCAATCGCAATTCCCATATCGGCTCTGGTAAGTGCCGGCGCGTCATTGATTCCGTCACCAACCATGGCAACTTTTCCTTTTTTCTTTAATTTCCGGATAACGGCTTCTTTTCCGTCCGGAAGAACGTCTGCGATGACTTCATCTACACCCGCCTGACGTCCGATCGCTTTTGCGGTTCTCTCATTGTCACCGGTCAGCATTACCACATGGATTCCCATATTCTGCAGTTCTTTGACTGCCTCTGGACTGTCCTCTTTGATGACGTCTGCTACCGCAATGATTCCGATCAGCTGATCTTCTTTCGCAAAGAACAAAGGCGTCTTTCCTTCTGCCGCCAGATCTTCTGCTTTTTTCAGCGTTCCTGCATCCACAGAAGTCTTTGTCTGGATAAATTTCTTATTTCCACCATAAATCGTCTTTCCTGTAAGAACTGCGGAAAGTCCGTTTCCAGGTACTGCCTGGAAGTCTTCTACTTTCTCCGCATCCAGTCTGCGCTCTTGGGCTTCCTGTAAAATTGCATGTGCCAGTGGGTGCTCGCTCTTTCTTTCCAGTGCATAAGCAAATCCCAAAAGTTCTTCCTCCGAGATACCCTCTGCCGGTATCATATCCGTTACTTTCGGTTCCCCGCTTGTAATGGTTCCGGTCTTGTCCAAAGCTACGATCTGCATTTTACCGGTCTCTTCCAGAGATACCGCCGTCTTGAACATGATTCCGTTCTTTGCGCCCATTCCGTTACCAACCATAATGGCAACCGGTGTGGCAAGTCCCAGTGCACAAGGGCAGCTGATAACGAGTACGGAAATACCTCTTGCCAGTGCGAATCCAACACTCTGACCTGCGATCAACCATACGATAATTGTAATCACTGCAATCGTAATAACCGCCGGCACAAATATTCCGGATACACGGTCTGCAATCTTTGCGATCGGTGCTTTGGTTGCCGCCGCATCACTGACCATCTGAATGATCTGTGAAAGTGTGGTATCTTCTCCAACTCTGGTTGCCTCGCATTTGAGGAAACCGGACTGGTTCATGGTTGCAGCAGATACCTTATCACCTTCTGCTTTATCAACCGGAATACTCTCTCCGGTAAGTGCTGCTTCATTGACTGCACTGGTTCCTTCCAGCACGATACCGTCTACCGGTATATTTTCACCCGGTCTTACTACAAAGATATCGCCTTTTTTCACCTGATCGATGGAAACCTCTGTCTCCACACCATTTTTCAGGACAACAGCTGTCTTCGGAGCCAGCTTCATCAGACTCTTTAATGCATCTGTTGTCTTTCCTTTGGAATGCGCTTCCAGCATCTTTCCGACTGTGATAAGCGTCAAGATCATGGCTGCTGATTCAAAATAGAACTCATGCATATAAGACATGACGCCTTCCATATCCATCTTCATCTGTGCATCGGTCATTGCAAACAATGCATAGGTGCTGTATACAAAGGATGCCCCTGATCCCAGTGCAACCAGGGTATCCATGTTCGGCGCACCATGAAGGAGTCCCTTAAATCCATTGATGAAGAACTTCTGGTTGATCACCATGATAATTCCGGTAAATAACAGCTGGATCAGTCCCATTGCTACATGATTGTCAGCCAGAAATCCCGGCAGTGGCCAGTTCCACATCATATGACCCATGGAAATGTACATCAGTGGAATCAGAAAACACAGTGATGCGATCAGACGACGCTTCATAATCGGTGTCTCCCTGTCTTTCAGGGCATCCTCATCCATTACTGCGCCTTTTTTGGCTCCTGCATCTGCTCCTTTTACCGAAGCACCGTATCCTGCTGCCTCAACAGCCGCAATGATCTCCGACTGGGATGCGGTTCCTTCTACTCCCATGGAATTCGTCAGAAGACTGACCGAACAGCTGGTAACTCCCGATACCTTCGATACTGCCTTTTCCACTCTGCTGCTGCATGCCGCACAGCTCATTCCTGTTACTGTATATTGTTCCACAAAAATCCACCTCACTTTTTGGCTTTATCTGCCATTTTTATATTGTAAAAATTTTCCTGCGCTTTTCACCTGAAAATCTATAACAATCCTATTATTTCATCAGTTTCTGAAGCGTTACAACCAGCTCATCGATCGTCTCATCTTTTCCCTCGCGGATATCCTCTGCCACACAGGTACGGATATGATTCGCCAGAAGGACTTTATTGAAACTGTTGAGCGCCGCATTGATTGCCGACACCTGAATCAGAATATCCGGACAGTACGCATCTTCTTCTACCATACGCTTCACACCTCTGACCTGCCCTTCAATCCGGTTCAGGCGGTTGATCATGTCCTTGTATTCCTTTTCAGAACGCTCCTTCTTCTTGTGACAGTGACAACATTCTTTCTTTTCTTCCATGCGTCTCACCTCTTATCTTTCCTCTTTACGAGGGTCATTATATACCCCATCAGGGTATATTGCAAGAAGAATTTTTCTCATTTTAAAATTTTATATATACAACAATGAATGCATCCTGGCACATAGTATCTTTTACTTAACAGAAATTTTCTCAAGATTTCCTATGAAAGCCAAAAGAGAACCTGCAAGCTTTTCATCCACAGGTTCTCTCGTATTGTTTCTATTTTAATATTTTTGAAGTGTATAATAGGTGCTTCTCGCTTTTCCATTCCGTTTCAGGAAATTCTTTTCCACAAGTCCTCTTATCACTCTTGCTGCAGTTGATGCACTTACTTTAAGCAGACTCACAACATCATTCTTTGTAAAATCCTCACAATTTTCGGCATACTCCAGAACTTTTTCTTCCTCATCGCTTAATTTCTGTGTATCCTCCTCATCCGTTTCTGGATTCTTTTCATCCTTCACTTCCGACTCCGGCGTATCTGTTTTTTCACATAGCACATTGATATTCGGTAATACAATTTTAAAAGTATTTCTCGTCGTCTCAATAACAGGTTTTTCTGCCATATCAGCGTAAGCCCCTATAATCTTACTGATTCCAGTACCATATGCTTCGATTAAATGCAACCGGTAAAAGACATTTGCAAGATCCGGATTTCTGCATATAGAAATACCTGCCATCACATCCTCCAGCTCAATTCCAGGCATCAATCCTCCGATTGATATAAATTCCATCCGGTCTTCATAAATACTGATCAATGCACTTGCACTAAACGCATAATCCCTGTGAACCAGCAAATTTAACAATGCTTCTCTGACAGCGATTTCAGGATAATCCCTGACATCTATCCGCAGCAACTTTTCAATTGTTGCATGTGTCTGATTATGAAAATCAATATAATCGTAGACATCATTCATCTGTTTCATCAATGCCCCCGAAAATTCTCTACGGTCTTTAAATACCGTCTGATCCTTTCCCTGAAAAACAGCTACTTTAATCGTGTGTACACACTGATCCGATAAAAGCATTGCAAGATTACTGTAAAGTCCATCCTTATCAATCAGTTTCAATGTCCGCATCTGCTGTATTCCAAACTCAACCTTACGAAGCTGAAATTCTTTCTCTGCCACTTCAAAAGTCAGTTCCTGATTCAGACTACGCATAGATTCAAAACGATCTCCATCTGTCTCTTTAATCATCTGGCGGATTGCCGCATCTGTAGCAGGAACAGCTGAATATCCCTGTCTGACATAGACTCCTTCTGGTCGCATTCCTTTTTTTGCAATATAATAAGGGCGATCCGTTCCACGTTGAATATCTACAACAACAATCTTTTTTCCATCTTCTTCTAATGTCTCATAATGTAAAAACATTGTGATATCCGGTTTGATCGCATCTCTGACCATATTACTAATCTGCAACGCAGTTGCGTCTGGATCATCAAGCTTTTCTGATGCCCCTTTTATAAATGCATCAATTGTGGTCAGCGTGTTTCCTTTTCTGGCACTTCCGTTAATAATTACAATGTTCATATATCCCCTCCAGCCATCGAATTATATACTCTTTTTATTTCACCAAATCTTTCCGATTTAATTAAAAATTTATAACACCATTATCAAAGTACCTGCTCCTATCAAAATACAGCCAATGAGTGATTTTGCAGTAAACTGTTCATGCAAAAACACAAATGCCAATATAAGTGTGATTACCACACTCAGTTTATCTATTGGTACAACCTTTGATGCATCCCCCATTTGTAAAGCTTTATAATAGCACAGCCACGAAGCTCCTGTTGCTAATCCAGATAAGATTAAAAAAATCCAGCTTTTCTTACTGATTTCTGCCAGTCCATTCTGCGCATGAGTAAGAAAGACCATGCCCCATGCCATGATTACTACAACAATGGTTCGGATTGCAGTTGCCAGGTTGGAATTCACTCCTTCTATACCTATCTTGGCAAGAATTGAGGTTAACGCAGCAAATACCGCTGATAAAACAGCAAATATCATCCACATAATAACACCTTCTTTTCACACAAAATAAGAATTGATCATTTCACCAATCTGTTCTCTTCTCCCCAAATGCAAAGTTGATCCAGTACAGTCATCAATGACTTCCCTCTTTCTGAAAGGCTGTACTCCACCTTCGGCGGGATCTGCGGATATTCCGTCCTGATAATCAGGCGGTCTTTCTCCAGCTCTTTGAGATTGGTACTGAGCGTTTTGTCGGAAATAGTTTTCAGATACCGTTTTAATTCATTGAACCGTACCGTTTCAAACTCCATCAGACAGTATAGAATAACCATCTTATGTTTGCCGGAAATCAGGGACAATGTATAGGCAAATCCTGTATCTTCAAAATTTGCATTTTCGATATAGTTCTTTATCATAACACTTTCTCCTTAGATAGTACCTGTCTTTTTTGTTAGTACTTGAATTTAAAAATTGCTTGTATATAATTATAAGCAGGATAAATCATACTGTCAAATAAATTTCAAGGAGAATTTATTATGAGAGCGAAACTAGTTACTATTCACAGTTAATGTCATTTACTTAGGAAAATTTCTTATCAGAAAAGGAATTTTCCTTTTTTTACCTGTAACTCAAAAATCTCTTGACATTACATCAATTCACCTTCCAATAATCAGCATGAGTCAAACAATCGTCCAGTACAAATTTGAATCCTTTAAATTAATATTGCTTTCATTCGTATTGCCGTATATAATGTTTATTATATGATGTAAGTGTCAAAAGTATCAATTGCGTTTGTGCTCGCACAAATAAGCAATTGATACTTATTGACACGCCGAACACTGAAAACGAATAAAATGATGTGAATACGCCATTTTATGGGAGTTTGAGATGTTCGAGGATTGCGGGAATTGCTTCGCAATGGAGCAATCCGATTACACCAGTGAGCGGCAAAATTTACTTTTGACACTCACATCATTATTATACGAAAAAAGGAGTCTGCTCGACTATGGATTATATTTCTGTAAAAGAAACTTCGAAGAAATTCCATTTATCTGAACGCCGCATACAAAAACTCTGCGAAACCAACCGGATTGAGGGTTGCAAAATGGTCAGCGGCATCTGGTTGATCCCTGCCACGGCCATCAAACCTTCCGATGAGCGAATGACGAATTCCCCGAAAGATTCCGATTATCTCTCTTTAAAAGAATTATGTGATATACTTTCCATTTCGACCGCAACCGGGCGCAACTGGATCAAGCTTGGCAAACTTATTCCTGAATATACGGATAAAAGAAAGCCTTATTTTACAAAACAATATACCGAAAAGTTGAAAGCCGAACTGCAATCAGGCAAAAATCAATCACTGAAAAGCAGACGTAACAAGAAATTTGTCTGTGGAAATTCTCTTTACAGCGCCTATGTTTCTGAAAATTGTCAGAATATTGAACCACTGCAGCAGATTCTCCGAATTGTAACCGATGAATCCATTGCTCTTTCATCGGATGTGATTCAATATTTCATTGCTGACTGTGCCCTGCATTTGCTCGCCCAAAAATATGATCTTTCTTTCAAGCATGAAAAAGCGTTGCTGAGCAGATTTTTAAAAAAAGAAATCACCCTGTCTCTATACGACGAACTGATCTATGCTTTGATTGCAGATTCCAAGCAGGCTCTGCTTTTCTGTGAAAAATATTCTCCGCTTTTTGATTTTGATTATGTATACGAACCTGCTGAAGATATTCTTGGTCTCATTTACATTTCCTGTAAAAATATCGGCAGCCGCAAGGCAACCGGCTCCTACTATACGCCTACCAAAATCGTCAAAAAGCTGATTGAGAAGCTGGATATTGCATCAGATGCCAGAATTCTGGATCCCTGCTGTGGAACTGGAAATTTTTTATTGCAGCTTCCAGCACATGTTCGTTTTGACCAGATTTATGGCAATGACACCGATACAATCAGTGTAAAAATCACCCGGTTGAACATGGTTTTGAAATATGACATTCTTTCTGTCAAAACTCTGTACGAGCATATAACCGAAGCCGATTATCTTGCATCTGATTTAAAAGCTTCTTACCAGTATATCATCGGCAATCCGCCATGGGGATATGAATTTTCCGAGTCGGAAAAGGAAAAGCTTCGCAAAAACTATCGGACTGCTTCCGGGAAAAATATAGAGTCTTATGATTTGTTTATTGAAAAAGCACTACGTAATTTGTCCATAAACGGACAACTCTCTTTTATTCTTCCAGAGGCAATACTTAATGTAAAGGCACATACACCAGTCCGTACTGCCATTATGGAAAGTAATTCCATCCGATATCTTAATTTTTTGGGAAATGCCTTTGATAAGGTTCAGTGTCCCTGCATTATATTGCAGCTCATTCACACCGGAAAGCCACTTTCGACAGTCGGAATGGAAGTATCCGACTGTAGTCACTGTACAACCATTCTGACAAACCGTAAAATTTCAGCCGAATATTTCAGCTTTCATACAACGGATGCTGAATATCAGCTGCTTGAAAAAATTCGGCATATTCCTAAAACAAAATTCCTTGCCGGAAACGCCGATTTTGCTTTAGGAATCGTAACCGGAAATAATAAAAAATATATTTCTTCCGTGAAAAACAAAGATAACGAAGTTATTTTAAAAGGCTCCGATATCTTTAAGTACCATACTAATCCGAACTCAAACTATATCGTGTTTAACCCACAGAATTTTCAGCAGGTAGCACCTATAGAAATGTACCGTGCGCCAGAAAAGCTTTTGTATCGTTTTATCAGCAGCCAACTTGTCTTTGCTTATGATGATAAACAAACACTTTCTTTGAATAGCTGCAACGTGGTCATCCCCAAGCTTGAAGGACTGCATATAAAATATATTCTTGCCATCCTTAATTCCAGAATTGCACAGTTTATTTACAAAATGGAGTTTCACTCCGTGAAGGTATTGCGTTCTCATATTGAAAATATTCCGATTCCGGATGTTAATGCCGGCATGCAAAACAGTATCATCCAAGCTGTCGAACCACTAATTAACGGACTGCCTCCTGAGGAAGCACAAATTGCCTACGAGCAACTTGACCAATTGATTTTTAAATTATTTAATCTTACCTCTAAAGAGCAGGATATCATTAAGCATGCAGTAGCTGGAGAAAACAAATTTCTGTTCTGACAAACATAAAACCAGAGATATTCCTGGCTTCCCCTATTCAACAATAGGATTGCCAGGTCTGCTCTGGTTTTTTCTTATCTTCCTTTCTTCTTAACGACATTAAGGACATCTTTTTCAGCAACCCAAAATGATCTTAGCTCCTCTTCTGTCATAAAAACCTGGCCTTCAAATACAGTTGCTCCCGCAATTCCTGTATTTTCATTCCTATGCTGGGATCCAAGCTTTCCTGTTCTTTGAAGTTCCTCACTTGTAAGTACCCAATAAATCAGCTCATCACGGCAAACACCAATCCAGATAAACACATCACAGCATGATGGCTTTAACTGCTGATAATGATACTTAAACCCATTTGCAATTGCTTCTGAATGCAAATACGCTCTGCTGGCAAGACTTCCACCCGCTTTTGTATCATTTGCCCTACACGCTTTAACTTCTACTCTTATTTCAGGAATCCACAGATCAAATTCTCCATCAAAATCAGGATAAACCGAAACCATATTCTCTTTTGTCGCTTTTATAAAAGCCGGAAACAATTTTAAAATATGCTGCTCACCCCAGGTTTCTCCGAATGTTCTTGGTGCCATCTCAAACAAATACAGATATTGGTTTCTTTTCATATAACTTTCATATATTTCCTGATACTGTTCATATGTAATTGCCTGAGCATTCATCAGATACATCAAAATTCTGCTTTCCGCACTAAATGGAAACACTGCATTTTCCTGACTAAAAGCTTCTAAAACTTCAGCATCTGCTCCCGCCTGTTGCAGTAGCTCTTTCAATTGTCTCCGTAATTCTTTCATTTGTATGCCTCGTCTTTACAAACTCTTATCTCTTATTCCCCATACAGAACACAGCCACAACCCCCGGACCTGTATGTGACCCAATCACCGTTCCAATGCAGTTAATCAGAATATTGTGGACTCCCATCTTCTTCTCCACCTGTCTTGCCACAAATTCCGCATCTTCTTTGCAGTCACCGTGTGTGATCATCACAATATCATTATCCCAACCTTCGGACTGCTTCACTGCCATATCCACGATGTGTGTCAATGCTTTCTTTCTGCCACGTTCTTTTCCAATAACCTTCAGTTCGCCATGATCGTCCATGTGGATGATCGGCTTGATCTGGATCATCGTTCCAACAATTGCAGAAGCCTTTGATACTCTTCCACCTCTATGTAAATGGAATAAATCATCAATCGTAACGTTATGCATGATATGAAGCTTGTTCTCCTCCACCCAGGCAGCCACTTCTTCCAGACTCTTTCCTGCACGCTTTAACTGAACAGCTTTGTACACAAGAAGTCCTTCACCCAGGCATGCGCAGAGCGAATCAATTACGATCAGCTTCCGCTCCGGATACTCTTCCTGCAATTCTTCTGCTGCCATCCGGATACTGTTATAAGTTCCGCTAAGTCCTGACGAAAAAGCAATATATAAAATATCTTTTCCCTCTTTCAGATACGGTTCCAGTGCTTCTCGTGCCTGCTCCGGATTGATCTGAGAAGTTGTCGGCATCGACCCTGCCCTGACTTTTGCAAAAAATTCTTCCCCGGTAAGTCCAATCATATCCTCATAAGACTGTCCATCGATCAGATAAGTAAGAGGAATATATGGAACCCCAAGCTCCTCGGTCAGGTATTCCTTCGGTAAATCCACTGTGCTGTCTGTCATGATCATATATTCACTCATAAGTGTGTCCTCCTTCATCCCTTTAGGGATTTATATATTACTTATAATTATGTACAGTATACCCTCTTTTCCGCAAGATAGCAAAATCTTTTTCCCATGCTAAAAAAATCTTAAGTTTCTTAATAACTTTTGTCATAATCCGGTATATTTTCCTTTTTTTGTGAAATGCTAAATCTATGCAGAATCCAGGCAGTAAAATATTTCCGGGATTCCAGATTTTCTTAACTTTAAATTATCTCTGAATGGAGGATTCAATATGGAAAAACATACTGTCAGTGCTTCCCTCACCGACAATACAAAATATATGAACCGGGCTCTTCCCGTAAAAAAAAGCTTTGATATTATCGAACGAACTCTGATCATCGGCGGACAAAATAGTGCCTTTTATTTTATTGATGGTTTCACCAAAGATGAAATCATGCTGAAACTTATGGACTCCTTCCTCAATATTTCTGCCGATGATATGCCAGAGGATGCAACTTCCTTTTCTACAAGCTGCATCCCCTATGTAGAAGTTGATATTCTCGGTGACTTTGACAGCATTTTCAAAAATCTTCTGTCCGGTGTCACCTGTCTTTTTATTGACGGCTATGAAGCCGCTATTGCCATCGACTGCCGTACTTACCCGTCCCGCAGCATCGAGGAACCCGATAAAGACAAATCCCTGCGCGGTTCCCGTGATGGCTTTGTGGAAACAATCGTATTCAATACTGCCTTGATGCGCCGCCGGATCCGCGATCCGCATCTGATCATGGAAATGTATGAAGCCGGCACTTCCACACGCACCGACGTAGCTCTCTGCTATATGTCCGACCGTGTAGACCGCGAACTTCTGACCACGATCCAGAACAAACTGGAAGAAAGCAAATCCCAGGATTTGAAAATGAGCCAGCAATCTCTTGCGGAAGCTCTCTTTCAGCGCAAATGGTACAATCCATTTCCAAAATATAAATTTACCGAACGTCCAGACACAGCCTGCGCCTGCCTGATGGAAGGAAAAGTGATCATCCTTACTGATACCTCCCCATCTGCACTGATCCTGCCAACCTCCATCTTTGATATGATCGAAGAGGCAAATGATTACTACTTTCCGCCAATCACCGGAATCTACCTGAAAATATCCCGTGTACTGATCACACTGCTGACTGTCTTCATGGTTCCACTCTTTCTGCTCTTTATGCAGAACCCGGCATGGATACCGGAGATCTTCCGCTTCGTTCTGATCGAAGATACGGTCAACATCCCCCTGATCTTCCAGATCCTGATCCTGGAGCTTGCCATCGACGGACTCCGCCTCGCCGCCCTCAACACTCCGAGTATGCTCAGTACCCCTCTCAGCGTCATCGCCGGTATCGTCATGGGGGAATTCTCCGTCGAATCCGGCTGGTTCAACAGCGAGATCATGCTCTACATGGCATTCGTCTCCATCGCCAACTACACCCAGCCAAACTTTGAACTAGGCTACGCATTAAAATTCATGCGTCTCCTGCTCCTTATCCTCACCGCCATCTTCAACCTCCCAGGATTCCTCACAGGCTGCCTCATCGTCATCCTCTGCATCACCTTCAACAAAACCCTATCCGGCCGTAGTTACCTGAACGTAAAATTAAACTAATCCCCTGTAGCCTGCAACAAAATTGCAGGCTACACCTACATAACCTTCACCTTTCCACCACTCCCCTTCCCACCACTACCTAAATCTCCTCAACCGGTTATCAGTCCAGCCTTGTAAAAAAACGCCTCTCTAATACAGTAAATCCGGGGACCGGGATCAAAAAAATAGTGTTCAATTCACTTATTGTGCAATGGAGATGAAACTCAAAAATTGTGGAAGCCTTTGCTGACACAATTTTCGCTCTCAGAGGTTCATCGTAATGCCCTTGCACAATGGAATTGAACACTATTTTTTTGATCCCGGTCGCCAACACAACCTATATTTTAACGCCTCTTTTTTACAACCCTACTTCGTCGTACTTCCAAATCCCCCGTTTCTGACTGCTGTCGCATCGTCATCCACAGTAATTCCATACTCAACAAAAATCCCCTGCATAAAGCCTGTCCCTTTTCCAAGCTCTACCGTTTTATTCTCATTGGTATCATTCGTCAGTTTCGCAAAGATATGACCTTCATTATCAGAATAGAAATAATCGCTGTCAATAATTCCTACCGTATTATTCAGCTGCAGACGGAACTTGAATCCAAGTCCGCTTCTCGGATAGCATTTGAGCACCCAGTTTTCTTCCATTTCCACACGGATCCCTGTCGGGATCTTGATCGTCTTTCCCGGCTCGATCACAAAATCATCCGGTGCATAGAAATCATATCCTGCACTTCCTGCTGTTGCACGCTTCGGCAATTTGATTTCTTCATATAAAGCCTTGATCTGATCCTCTGTATACTGCTCACCAAAGGTATCCTTCCATCCTTCCATAAACTGTTCCAGACTTACTTTGTGAAATTTAGCAATTCTCTTCATGTAATACAATTTCTCCTTTTCCTAATGTCTCCGGTACGTTAATGACCATCTGGTTCGCGCTGCCTTTCCAGTGCAGATCCAGTTCTTTCTTCTCAACCTCGAATTCTCCGTCCACCAGAACGTCCAGATAATTCACAATATCCATATTCTTGATATCTTTCCATTCATAACCGGTGTAAAGCCAGATCGTCTTTGACGGAAATTTTTCTTTAATCTCTTTTGCCAGCATCATGACCTCATAGGCATTTGCCGAATGCAGCGGGTCGCCTCCACTGAATGTGATCCCACTGATATAATCCTTCTCCAGTTCTTCAAAAATCTCTGCCTTCGCCTTTTCATCGAAGAAAAGCCCACCATTCGGATCCCAGGTCACCGGATTGTGGCATTCCTTACAGCAATGGTCACATCCTGCAACCCAGAGGACAACCCGCAGGCCATCCCCGTTGAGCATATCATCTTTTGTTATATTATGGTAACGCATTTACATACTTTTCCTTTCCGCAATTTCTGCCATCTTGGCATCATTGAGTCTGGTATCTCCCTTGACTCTCGAATAAGACAGATATCCGTTCATACGATCAATCTTCGTCAGATTCTTGCTTCCACATACCGGACACACATCCATAGACAGCTCTTCATGACCACAGTCATCACAGTAGGCAAGTGACAGATTAACACCCTCATAAAATCCCATATTCATTGCACGGCGTACCAGTGATTTGATAGCCTCTTTGTTATAATTGATCGGGTATTTTACATACTGGATCTTTCCACCGTTACACAGATCCCAGAAACGGTTTTCCAGATCCTGCTTTTCGATCGGTGTAATATCCTCGGTTACATGACAGTGAAAACTGTTGCTCACATACGCCCTGTCCGATACATTTTCCACGATTCCATATTTTTTACGGAACTGCTGCACCTGCACACCACACAGATTCTCAGCCGGTGTTCCGTAAATCGCATACAGATAGCCGTCTTCTTTTTTAAATTCATTGACCTTCATGTTGATATATTCCATGGTCTTGAGGGCAAATGCTCCATCCTCTACCAGGGACTTTTTATTATAAAGCTGCTGGAATTCATTGAGCGCTGTAATTCCAAAGGAAGCGGTTGCCGATTTCAGCACCGGTTTAATCTTGTCATGGATCTTCAGATGTCCGCCATAGAAACCACCCTCACAGTAGGCAAGCGGATTCGTAGAAGCACGCAGCTCTCCGAGGTATTCGTAAGTACGGATATGAAGCTTCCGGATCAGTTCCAGGTAATAATCCAGTACCTCAAAGAAATCCCGGCTCTCCTGTCTGGATTTGGCAAGGATCATCGGAAGATGGAGACTGACTGCACCGATGTTGAACCTTCCAACAAATACCGGCTCATCCTTTTCGTCCACCGGATTCATACCGCCTCTTTCATACCATGGAGATAAGAATGCACGGCATCCCATCGGACTGATGACTTTTCCGTAGCGCTTGTAAATACTCGGCACATAGCCTTTTCCGGTAAGGCTGAGCCAGTCCGGATACATAGTCTTTCTGGAGCACTCAATTCCGGCTTCAAAAAGATCTTCTCCCGGCTTTCCAGGTCCATGTAAATTTTCATCATAAAGGAACACGATTTTCGGGAAAAGTACCGGTTTTTTATGTCCCGGCTTTCCCTGTCCTCCTGCTCTTACTTCCAGCATCGTCTTTGTGACAAGCTTTCCGTATTCGCTGATATTGGTTCCGCTGGTCATGGTAATAAATGGATAGTCTCCACGGCTTGAGGATACGGAGTTGAACTTATACTCCCATCCCTGGAATCCCTGCTCCATCTCTTTTTCCAGATCCTTCCAGGCAACCTCCTGTGCTACTTCTTCCGAAAGTCCGAGGCTTCTGTATTTGTTCAGATGATTTTCATGGGAACGCTTCGCATAAGGCTCCAGGATCTCATCTACGCTCGGCACGGTAAATCCTCCGTACTGCTGGCTTGCCGCACTCAGTACGATATCTCCGATCACATCAAATGCCGTATCCAGTGTCTTTGGCTCATTGTACCAGAGATTTCCCATCTCAAATCCACCGGTCAGTACGCTTTTCACATCAAAGAGACAACAATTCATCGTATCTCTTCGGGCTGACATATCATGGATATAAATATATCCTTCCCGGATTGCCTGTAATTCTTCCACCGTCAGGAAAAATTTCTTATATAATTCTTTGTTCAGCTCATTGAAGATCAGGCTTCGCTTGGTCGATACCAGTGCACTGTCTGTATTACTGTTCTCTTTGTCCCCGATATACATGATCGACTGGCTTTTCTTATAAACCTCGTCAAGCATCTGCACAAAATCCTGCTTGTAATTCCGATAGTCCCGGTAACTTTTTGCCACGATCGGATTCACTTTCTCAAGCGCTCCCTCTACAATATTGTGCATCTCCGGAATCCGGATCTCATGCACTCCGAGTTCTTCTACCTTTTCTTCTACAAAATGACAGATAAAATCAATATCTTTCTGTGAAAATTTGATCAGTGCACGATATGCAGACTTATTGACTGCCACAACGACTTTTTGCACGTTAAATTCTTCTTTTGTCCCGTCTTTTTTTACAACTTTCACATTGTTTAAGCTCATCTTGTTCTCCTTTCTGATAACTACAATATATTGTATTCTATTTAAAATATATACTATATCTTGACCGTTTTCCTCTATTTTAGCACTATCACAGCGAGAGCGTCAATCTGTGAAAATAACCAATTTTCCGGCAGCCAGACAACCAAATCTTCTACAAGCATATTCCTGAAAATCCATTGACATTTTATACCGGACAGGCTTCTCCTTCTGTATTCAGACAATAGCCTTTCATTTTGAAAATCCTCGAATAATTTTCCCAAAACCTTTGGAGATACAAAAAGAGATAAGCCGAAACTGTTTCCTTTTCTGCTTATCTCTTTAATTCATAATCTTGTATTTTTTTAGTTTCCACACTCAATACTGATTTCATTGAACATCGTCAGGATTTCATCGATCGAGGTATCCTCTTTATCTTTTCCTGCCTTATCCATCACACAATGTCCCTGATGCATCATGATCAGACGATTACCGTATTCTACTGCATAGCGGAGATTGTGTGTGACCATAACCGTTGTCAGATTTTTTTCTTTTACAATCTTATCGGTCAGCTCCATGATCAGTTCTGCTGTCTTTGGATCCAGCGCAGCAGTATGCTCATCCAGGATCAAAAACTCGATTGGTGTCATCGTAGACATCAGCAATGCCATCGCCTGGCGCTGTCCTCCGGAAAGTGATCCGACTTTGACATGAAGCTTATCTTCCAGTCCAAGACCAAGCTGGGCGAGCTGTTCTCTGTAATAATCAATACGTGCCTTATTCGTTCCCCGTCCAAGTCCGTAAAACCTTCCTTTATTGTCCGCAAGAGACATATTTTCCAAGATCGTCATGGACGGACAGGTTCCCATAGATGGATTCTGGTACACGCGTCCGATCTTCTGGTTTCTCTTGTATTCTTTTACCTTTGTGATATCTTTTCCATCGATCAGGATCTGTCCGGATTCTACCGGAATACTTCCGCAGATGATATTCAGCATCGAAGTTTTACCGGAACCGTTACTTCCTACTACGGATACAAATTCGCCCTGATTGATCGTCAGATTGAAGTCCTCAAAAAGACACATCTCATTGACTGTACCCGGATTATAATATTTGTGGATATTTCTAAGCTCCAGCATTCTTCTTCACCTTCTTCTTTCTCTCCATACTAAGCACCAGAATTACCAGGAATAATACGGCTGTGATCAGCTTCATATCCTGCGGTTCGAAGTTCTTCAGTGCGATTGCCACACAGGCCTTGTAAATGATAGAACCGATCAGTACAGCTGTCGTTGTTTTTACAAAACTGATTTTTTTGAAAATACTGGTTCCGATGATAACACTTGCAAGACCGATTACCATCGCCCCTGTACCACTGGAAATTTCAAATACACGTTCTTCCTGACAGAAAATACATCCCGCAAGCGAACACAGCCCGTTTGCGATCGCAAGTCCCAGGATTTTCACATTTCCTTCATCCTTTGCCATTGCAGTTACCAGTTTATCGTTATCTCCGACTGCGCGGAGCAGGTATCCGGACTTGGTATTCAGATAAAGGTCGAGAATGATTTTCACAATTAACGCAATGATCAGAATGATGAGCAATGTAGAGTAAGCGGAAAATCCTGACGGAAGCAGCTTATCCAGTGTATCATTTTTAAAGATTGTCTTCTGGGAAAACAACGGTACATTGGCTGTTCCTGCCACACGAAGGTTGATCGTCCAGAGCGCTGTCATCATAATGATACCTGAAAGCAGATCTCTTACCTTGCATTTGACATGGATCAGTCCGGTACAGATACCGGCTGCCACACCTGCTGCAAATGCAGCCGGAAGGGTCAGATACGGGTTCGCTCCTTTTGTGATCATAAGCGCCGTTACGGCAGCTCCTAATGGAAAGCTGCCATCTACGGTCAGATCTGGAAAATCCAGAATTTTGTATGTTATATAAATTCCCAATGCAAGGATTCCGTAAATCAGTCCCTGCTCCAAAATCGATACTGCAAAGCTCATTGCATTGCTCCTCACTTTTCTAATTCAAATTTAGTTTTCGCTGATAGAATCGTATGTCTCTACTGCACTGTTTTTCAGATCGTCTTCCACTGTGATTCCAAGATTTTCTGCTACTTTTGTATTCAGGTAAAGTCCTGCTTCTGTGATCGTCTCAAATGGCATTTCAGATGCTTTCTTTTCTCCTTTGAGAACCTTTGCTGCCATCTTACCTGTCTGTTTGCCAAGTGCTACATAATCAAGACCTTCTGCTGCCAGGCATCCAAGCTTCACCTGTTCGATCTCACTTCCGAATACCGGGATATTTGCTGCATTTGCCTTATCCAGAATGGTTGCAAGTGAGCTTACTACCGTGTTATCTGTCAGGTTGCTGATGCAGTCTACCTGTGACAGAAGATCGTCTGTTGCAAGTGCGATTTCTGATGTATTTGTAATTCCCTTTTCTACAAGTTCAAATCCATAGTCACCGACTTTTTCTTTGTATTCAGCAATTGCAGATACGCTGTTTGCCTCACTTGTTGTATAGAGGATACCAATCTTCTTCGCATCTGGAAGAAGTTCACGGATCATTTTCAGCTGTGCTTCAATCGGAAGTTTATCACTGGTTCCTGTGACTTCTCCAACCGGGTTCCCTTTATCATCTGCAAGCTCTGCTGCTTTCGGGTCTGTAACTGCAGTATAAATAACCGAAATATCCGTATCCATCGCAGCATTGTATGCTGTCTGTACACTTGGTGTTGCGATTCCGCAGATCAGATCTACTTTATCGGATACAAAGCTGCTTGCGATCTGTGATGCAGTTCCCATATCTGCTGCCGAGTTCTTGTATTCAACATTCAGATTCTTTCCTTCCTCGATACCTTCTTCTTTCAGTCCCTCTAAAAATCCTTCACGGCAGTTATCTAAAGATCCGTGCTCTGCAAACTGGGAAATACCGATTGTATAGCTCTTTTCTCCGTCTGCTGTCTTGGAATCCGACTTGCTTCCACATCCTGCCATCATTGTTGCTGCCATTACCATTGTTAATAATACTGCGATTGTTCTCTTTTTCATAATTTTGTTCTCCTCTTCTTGATAAATAATTTTCTTTGTTAGCTTTCAAGAGAAGGTGTTTCTTGATTCCGCGCCGTACCACAACAGGAATACATATGTAACATCCTGCCGGAGACTTTTTATTTCATAGGAAGTTCCTTCGGAATTTCCTATGAAATAAAAAACGCCTCAATCCTTCTACGGATTGAGGCGACTAATATCTTCTACTAACGCGGTACCACTCAACTTTAACAGTTTCCTGTCCTCTTTTATGTACTAACATACATCCCTTATTGATAACGGGTTTGGTTCCCGACAAACCATACTCTCAATTATCTGATTTCAGGCTGCCCTCGAAAGTCCATTCAATTATCAACTCCATACAGCAATCCCACCGCCTGCTGCTCTCTGTGATATCGTTCGATAACCTACTCCTCTTTCTCAACGGTTTTACAATTTATGGTTAATATATTACCTCTTTATTCTCTGTTTGTCAACCTGGTTTTTGGAATTTTTCAGATTTTTTCACTCTATTTCCTCAGCTCCCTGAAAAATATCCTGATAACACACCCCGTAATTATCTAAAATCAGCGAAAAAATCTTACGGTTTTTTTCATATTCCATCCCCAGTTCAAGATAAGCCTTAAGATGCAATAATGCCCCCAGAAGATAGACTCTGTCGTCTTCTGTTTTATAAAATTCATACAAACGGTAAATACTGATTATGAGGAGTTCTTCTTTATCCACTCCAAGTCTTTTACATTCATTCACCGCAAGCTTTATCGCCTCAAGATCTGTTCTGTACGATTCCCAATCCATTTCTCTACCCCCTTTTTTAAATCATATCCTATCATGGCGTTTTTGTAAAGTTAACTTGCGTATAATATCATTCTTTTTTCAAATTGAAATGCTACACTACTTTTATGAAGGAGAGATAAACAGCATGGAAAAGAATTTCGGTACACGCGTTCGGCAGGCACGTCACAAAGCCGGTCTTACACAGGCAGCACTAGCAGAAAAACTAAATCTTGATGAGACAACGATAAGCCGGATTGAAAATGGCAGCCAGGCAACATCCTTTGCAACCATGCTTAATTTTTCAGAAGCATTAGATGTCAAATTTGATTATCTGATCTGTGACTACCTGGATGATTCAATTCATTCAAAGGATCCGATCAATGCCGAGATCCTGGATATGATCACACCGCTTCCTGATAATTATAAACGACTGATCCGTGATAATATCCGACAGTTGTTAGAAAAGATTCCACCAGAGATGGGCGAAAAATAAATGTAGTCTATGCCACCCCGGAGCCGGAGGAGAAAAAAATCCTATAGATTCAGGTTGAATCTATAGGATTTTTTCTCTTCCTGGGCGCTCTGGGTTACTGGTTGTAACTGTTCTTCGCCCATTTGTATCGTGTTCGACAGAGAGGCGGTGTTACCCTCTGCGTTGTCCGTGTTCGTTCTGACCTATACGGGCGGCACGCAGCACGTGAGAGGCGAGTACAGAGGTTGTGACGTTTCCTACTCCTCCCGGAACCGGTGTGATATGGGATACTTTTTCCCGGACATTTTCGTAGTCCACATCTCCGCAGAGGGTTCCGTCTTCCAGTACGTTGATTCCGACATCCGCTACCACCGCTCCTTCGGCGATCATATCGGCGGTGATATGGTTTGCCCGTCCGATCGCAGCTACTATTATCTCTGCTTCGCGACATCTGTCCGCCAGATCTTTTGTGCGTGAATGGCAGATAGTTACAGTTGCATTCTGTCCAAGCATCAGCATGGAAAGCGGTTTTCCAACAACCATGCTTCTTCCGATGACGGTCACTCTTTTCCCCTGGAGTTCAATTCCATAGTGATTCATAATGTGCATCACTGCCTCAGAAGTACAAGGCGCATAAGCAGTTCTGTCACCTTCGAATATTTTTGCAAGATTTACAGGACTCATTCCATCCATATCCTTTGCCGGGTCGATCATCTGTCTGATCTTCTCTACATCGAGCTGCTCCGGAAGCGGCTGGAACAAAAGAATCCCGTGAACCTCCGGATCTTTATTGATCTTACAGAAAGCATCCTCAAATTCTTCCTGTGAAATATCTTCTGGCAGTTCTACAATGCGGCACTCGATTCCGATCATTTCCATTCTCTTTTTTGCTCCACGTTCGTAGGCAAGATCATTTTCTTTCGCTCCTACCCGAATGATCGTAAGGCATGGATTTACTCCCGCCGCATTCAACTCTTCTCTTTCTCTGATCAGCTTTTCTTTCATGGCTTTTGCCACTTCAGCCCCTCGCATCTGTATGCTCATGTCTTCCTCCTGTCTGTCTTATCTGTTATGGTCTGATACCCTTAAGTACAGCATCATAAGTTGTCTCTTTCAGTTCTTTGCCTGTCGCAATCAGTTGATCAGCCAGATAATTCAGTCTTTCAGCTTCTTCCTGATCCTTCATCATCTTTGTATTGATAAAAATATTAAGAGAAGCTCCTTCAAGGGCTGCCTGTGCAAAGAGGATTGCAACTCCTGCATCGCTGACAGCAAGCCTGCTTCCTTTTTCCCCCAGCACCCGGATCATCTCCATAGTATCTACAATTGTTTTCATGATACACAGTGGTGCTTCTGCCGCATTTTTAAGTGCGGCCTCCATAACTTTTTCCTTCTCTGCCTGTTCTTCCTCTGTCTCTTTTGGCATTCTGTAAGCCTTTGCCAGTGGTTCAAAAGCCTCGGCATCTTCATCTACCATCCGGACCAGATCCTGCTTCTTCTGCTCAAGTTTTTCTCTTATCTCTAGAATTTCTTCTTCAACATCCGCATATTTCTTTTTTCCGACAGTCAGATTTGTAACCATAAGTCCCAAAGCTGATGCGAACGCTCCGACTGCTGCCGATGCACCGCCACCTCCCGGAATCGGTGCTGACGATGAGAGCTGTTCCAAAAAATCAGTTGTTTTCTGCTCCAATAACATATTTTTCCTCCCGCTTATTTTTGCTTTCCTATTATAGCAAAGGATTTCTCTTCTGAAACATAGTACTTTCTAATATGCCTTTCAGGATATCGGTATATGAAATTCTATCTGAATCCTAATGAAAATCCGGTGTCCCCACCATATCATACGGGGTTGCCTGGTAAACATAGTAATTCAGCCAGTTTGCATACATACAGTTACCATGTGCTCTCCATGTAAGAAGTGGCTTCTGTGTGCTGTCATTGTCTGGATAATAATTCTCCGGCATTTCAATCGGAAGTCCTTTGCTCAGATCCCGCTTATACTCCTGATCCAGTGTCACCCGGTCGTACTCCGGATGTCCCATCACAAAAATCTGTCTTCCATTCTGTGCCATGATAAGGTATGCTCCTGCCTTTTCCGACTCTGCCAGAATCATCAGTCTCTCATCTGCACGGATCTTCTCAATCGGCACATCTGTATGTCTCGAATGCGGTGCATAAAATACATCATCAAATCCACGTACCAGAGGAATCTTACGGTTCATAACCTTATGTTCAAAGATACCGAAAAGCTTTTTGTCCAGCTGTACTTTATTAATCCCATAATGATAATAAAGTGCTGCCTGTGCTCCCCAGCAGAGATGGATCGTTGAAGTAACATGCGTCTTTGTCCACTCCATGATCTCTACAAGCTCTTCCCAGTAATCCACCTCTTCAAAAGGCATCTGCTCTACCGGTGCTCCGGTTATGATAAATCCGTCAAATTTCTGATCTTTTACATTTTCAAAATTCTCATAAAACCGGTTCAGGTGATTCGCTGAAGTATTCTTTGAAACATGATTTTTCACTGCCAAAAATACAATGTCAACCTGCAGCGGTGTATTGGAAAGGGAGCGCAGAAGCTGAAGTTCTGTATCCTCTTTCAGTGGCATAAGATTCAGAAGTCCGATCTTGATCGGACGGATGTCCTGATGAACCGCACGGTTCTCATCCATTACAAATATATTTTCTTTTTCCAGTATTTCTTTTACCGGAAGGTCATTCTGTACACGAATTGGCATTTCTGCTTACTTCCTCTCTTTTTTATTTTCCCCGTTTTTTACCGCTGTATCATTTTCTTCCGGATTTTCTCTGACAAATCTTCCGCTATCATCCACATAACTCTTTTCCCCATACTCCGAAGTCTGAAGCGGAAGCTTTTTCTTCTCCAGCAAATGATTGATCAGCATTGTAATAATATAATAAACTACTGCAAATGTAGGCACGCCCATGATCATTCCTACAAATCCAAACAGACCGCCTCCGAGCAGGATTGAAAATACAACCCAGAATGCAGATAATCCGGTCGAATTGCCCAAAATCTTCGGTCCGATCACATTTCCATCAAGCTGCTGCAGCACAAGAATGAAGATCAGGAAATACACGCCCTTGATCGGATCATTCAGCAAAATCAGAACGGCACTCGGAATAGCACCGATATACGGTCCGAAGAAAGGAATAACATTGGTCACACCAACGATTACACTGATCAAAAGTATGTACGGCATCTTCAGGATCGTAAGTCCAAAGAAGCAAAGCACTCCGATAATCATAGAATCAATGATCTTTCCAATAATAAATCCACCGAAAATCTCATTGCTTTTCTTTGTCAGATGCAGGATCATATTGGCATGATCTGTACGGAGCACTGCATAGACGATCTTTTTACTCTGTGCGGAAAATGTTTCCTTACTGAACAGAATATAGACTGATACAATAAGACCAATCAGAAAATTCAGAATCTCACTGACAAAATTGATGATCCCAACCGTCAGGTTTGACATCACTTCATTAACCTTGGTTAAAAGATCCTGTTTAATCCAGTTCTGTAATGCATCCGATCCCTTTTCTAACAGGTTACGTGCCATGACTCCGGCAGGACTGGTATCTTTCTGGATACTTATGATCTTCGTAACCATATCACTGATCTGTCCCGGCAGAGTCTGAACCATGTCACGGATACTTTTATAAAGTTCCGGAATCAGCATATTGCACAGTGCCAGGATCAAAGCAAGCAGCATAACCAGCGCTGCAAAAACACCGACACTACGCGAAACCTTCTTTGCCTTTTCCTGAGACATTTTCTTTTTTAATTGTGGAATCAGCCACCAGTCAATCTGCTTTACGATCGGATTCAGCAAATATGCGATCACCATTCCGTATAGGATCGGCTTTAATACATCAATTACTTTACTGACACCTACTGATATATCATCTATTCGGAGTAACAGAAAATAAAAGATCACACAAGCTGCAATTACAAGAAAAAAGGTAAGCCCCTTCCTGAAATGAAGCAAAATCTTTGATGGTCCTCTGTTACCAAATTCCGGACGCTTCTCATAATACGCTGCTGATTTCTTCTCTTCCGGCTTCTCTGAAACCCCTTCCTCTACATTTTCTTTTTTTTCCATTTAATTTCCCTGTCTTTCTTCAAAAGTCTAGTTTTTATTATACCTTCTTTCTAACACCCCCGTCAACCTTCCCAACCATCCTTTTCACACCTTTTCTCTCAATCTTGCTCCGTCTTTTCTGAATCACGCTCCCACTTGCAGCTCCACAGCCCGAAGATGGCTGTGGAAACCGTCCTCCTCCCAAATCATTCAACTCTCTTTTGGTTAGTGCAATGAAGTCCTATCGATTTGTTTTCCATTTTCTTCGTCCCTTCCTCACAAACAAAAACGGGTGCAGGAGAAACTCTCCCACACCCATCAATCTCATCTACGCACATCCGCAACTGAAAGTTGCACATTCCGTCTCATCACAGCTGCATGCCTGGCTGCCCTCCACACTGATCTTTCCTGCATGGCACTGGCATTCCTTATTATACTGGCACTCCGTGGCCTTGCAGTCGATCTTGCTTGTCGGACCCGCCTCACCGGTCACATTGCTGTAGGTTCCGCTTTTTCTTTCTTCAAAGCTGTCACAGCTTGTCTCTGCAGCTTTCCGTGCAGATTTTCCTCCCACCGTAATTGCGTTCAGATCACAATAAAAATCTTTGTTGTGCATACATGTCTGTACTGTACATTTTAATTCAGGCATAATGTTACCTCCTTTTTGAAAATCAGTATCATTATGCCCGAAAATTTTATTTCTTATTCAGATTTTATTTAAATCTCTATTTGTCGTCTTCTTTTTTTACTTCTCTTGCTGTCTTGGCCTGGATCTCCATCTTGATTGCTGCAAGGAAGTCAGCCAGTGTCTTCTGTCCTTCATCCCCTTCAAAACGGCTTCTTACAGATACCAGTCCGTCCTCTTCTTCTTTTGCTCCGACAACCAGCATGTACGGGATCTTCTTCATCTGTGCTTCACGGATCTTGTATCCGATCTTCTCTGCACGTGTATCAATCTCTGCGCGAACACCTGAATTGTTCAGTTCATCCAGAACCTTCTGTGCATAATCCATATATTTGTCTGAAATCGGAAGTACCTTAACCTGTACCGGTGCAAGCCATGTCGGGAATGCTCCCGCAAAATGCTCGATCAGGATACCGATAAATCTTTCGATCGATCCGAAGATTACACGGTGGATCATGATCGGACGATGCTTCTCACCATCTGCTCCTGTGTATTCAAGGTTAAATCTGAGCGGAAGCTGGAAATCAAGCTGGATGGTTCCACACTGCCATGTTCTTCCGATAGAGTCTTCCAGATGGAAGTCGATCTTCGGTCCGTAGAACGCTCCATCTCCTTCATTTACTACATATGGAAGTCCCAGATCATCCAAGGCTCCGCGAAGAGCTTCTGTAGCCATATCCCAGTCTTCATCACTTCCCATGCTGTCTTCCGGCCTTGTAGAAAGCTCTACATGGTATTTAAATCCAAAGAGGCTGTAAACTTCATTAATCAGTTTTACAACTCCTTTGATCTCATCACGAACCTGTTCCGGTGTCATGAAGATATGTGCATCATCCTGTGTGAAGCATCTTACACGCATCAGGCCATGGAGCTGTCCTGATTTTTCGTGACGGTGAACCAGACCAAGTTCTCCCATACGAATCGGAAGATCACGATAAGAACGTGGTTCTGATTCATATACAAGAATTCCACCCGGACAGTTCATCGGTTTGATTGCAAAATCTTCATCATCGATCACAGTTGTATACATGTTGTCTTTGTAGTGATCCCAGTGTCCTGATGTTTCCCAAAGATGACGGCTTAACATGATCGGTGAGGAAATCTCCACATAGCCTGCTTTTTTGTGGATCTCTCTCCAGTAATCAAGCAGCTGGTTCTTCAGTTCCATTCCTTTTGGAAGGAAGAATGGGAATCCTGGTCCTTCTTCTCTCATCATGAAAAGTCCAAGTTCTTTTCCAAGTTTTCTATGATCACGCTTCTTTGCTTCTTCCATCATATGCAGATATTCTTCAAGTTCTGCTTTCTTCGGATAAGAAGTACCATAAACTCTCTGAAGCATCTTATTTTTTTCACTTCCCCGCCAGTAAGCTCCTGCAAGGCTTGTAAGTTTGAATGCTTTTACCGGTTTTGTGCTCATCAGGTGCGGTCCTGCACAAAGATCTGTAAATTCTCCCTGTGAATAGAAACTGATCACAGCATCTTCCGGAAGATCTTCAATCAGTTCTACTTTATATGGTTCATCTTTTTCTTTGAAATATGCAATTGCCTCAGATCTTGGCATTGTATACTGCTTGATTGGAAGATCTTCCTTCACGATCTTCTTCATCTCAGCTTCGATTTTTTCCAGATCTTCTGCTACAAGTGGAGTCTCACGATCGATATCGTAATAGAATCCATCCTCAATAGAAGGTCCGATTGCAAGCTTTGTATCCGGGTACAGTCTCTTGATCGCCTGTGCCATAATGTGGGATGTTGTGTGACGGAATGCACCTTTTCCTTTTTCATCATTGAATGTAAGAATGTTCAGCTCACAGTCTTTGTCGATCACAGTTCTTAAATCAACAACTTCTCCGTCAACTTCTCCTGCTGTTGCAACCCTTGCAAGTCCTTCACTGATATCTTTTGCAATATCAATTACAGACATGCTCTGTGCATATTCTTTGCTTGATCCATCTTTTAATGTGATTTTCATAGTCTTTTTGTTCCTCTCTTTATTTTATAATTTCTGATTATACAACATTTTTCTGTGCAAGCTCCGGATCCGGATGTTCTCCTGACCATCCTGCCTGTGGCATAGTTGCCAGTCTCGATACATCCTCTTCGCTGATCTCAAAATGGAACAGATCCATATTCTGTTTCATCCGCTCCATCGAAGATGATTTCGGAAGCGGAATGATATCATTCTGAAGCAGAAATCTCAGACACAGCTGCGCCGGTGAAACCTGATACTTTCCGGCAAGTTCAAGGATCAGTCCATCTTCCAGAATCCGCCGTCTTCCGATCGGGCTCCATGCCTGCATCTGAATACCATGCTCTTTACAATACTGCACAGCTGCCTGCTGCATATAACCCGGATGCAGTTCCAGCTGATTGACAACTGGTTTTACAGTTCCATTCTCCAGAATGTTCTTAATATGGTGCGGAAGGAAGTTGCTGAGTCCAAGTCCCCGGATCTTCCCTTCTTTCTGAAGTTCTTCCATCGCCCTCCAGGTCTCAAGATCCAGTTCTTTCCAGTTCTCACAGTCAGCCGACGGTCTTGGCCAGTGGATCAGATAGATGTCCAGATAATCGGTACCAAGTCTTTTCAGACTCTTTTCTAATGCATCCTTTGTCTGCTGATATCCCATTTCATCTTTCCACATTTTGGATACAAGGAAGAAATCCTCTCTTGGAAGATTGCTTTCACGGATCGCCTGACCTACAAACTCTTCGGTCTGATAAAAGGATGCGGTATCAAAATAGCGATATCCTGCTTCTATGGCAGTCTTTAAAATCTCCACGTTATTCCCTTCTGCCGCTTTGTAGGTTCCAAAACCAACGCATGGGATTTTCATATCATTGTTCAACTTGAAACAATCGTAAATACTTTCCATTAGATCATCCTTTCTGTAAACTATGAGAAACACGCTCCGCGAGTTTCTCAAGTTATCGCGGCAGTCGCCAAGGTCTCGTGCAAGCACGGACTTTGGCTCGTTGCTCGCGTAAATAAAAAACCTCTGCAACAGAAATATCTGCTGCAGAGGACGAGTTACTTTGTATACCCGCGGTTCCACCCCGCTTGTCCTGATTTCCAGGACCTCTTTGTGGATGATAACGGTATCCAGCCGGACTGTTTTACAGCCGCTCGGAGGTGGTCTTCAAACGCTTCTGTAATAAGAGGCTCTCAGCCTAAGACCTCTCTCTCTGGGATTCTTCCTGCGTTCTACTCTTCTCTTCATCGCATTTGCTAACATTATACCATGGGATTTTCATTTGTCAACACGTTCAAAAAATGTATTGAAAATTTCTATCAGAACCTATTTGTTCTTACCACAGCATTTTTTATATTTTTTACCACTTCCGCACGGACATGGATCGTTTGGATAAACTTTCTTTTCCACGTGGATTGTACGTGCGTTTTTCTGTTCTTTGTAAAGGACTTTTTTCTTTTCTTCTGTAAAGATCTTATCCCACTGTGGCAGTTCATACAGCCAGTCAGCTTTTGCATCTACCATGTTCTTGTAAAGCAGTTCTTTATCAAAAGCAAGACTTACCTCAGTGTCCTCATCCATTGTCTCAATTGGATTAGCCACTTTCAGGCTGTCGTTGATTCCATCAAGGAATCCTGTCATTGTAAATACATTAATGCCATATTTTTCAGCAAGTTCCTTTACAGTTCCTTTTACTTCTTCGTCTGGATTCTCAAGCAGCTTTTCATAGATCTCTTTTTCAGTCTGGAAATAGGTTCCCCAGAACTTCTGCAGAGAAGCTTTATCCATCTCTTTCGAGTAAGCGGTATCTCTCCACTGTTCTAATAATGTACTCATACTGTAAATTCTCCTTTTTATTCTTTATCACTCCATATATCATACAGCATTTTTCGACTGTTTGCAAAACATTTTCTTGTAGAAATTGTTTTTTATCTATATAATAGAGATAAAGTATAGTACGAAGGTGGTTGTTATGAAAAAATTCAAGCGTTTTGCAGCTCTTATCTGTGCAATTCTTCTGTTCCTGATGTACGTCAGCACTCTGGTATTTGCATTTATCGACAAATCCAGATCATTAGGACTTCTTAAAGCATCTGTTGCCTGCACGATTCTTGTACCGGTTATGAGTTACGCCTACATCCTGGTTTATCGTCTGATCCACAGGAATGATGACGACTTTCACAGTGAATATTAACATCTCATACATAAAGCTCTGCCATCATCCAGGCAGGGCTTTTCTCTTCGCCGAATCTGCCACCAAATCGTTTTTTCTCCTGTTCTCTGATCTTCTGTCTCTTATTTAGATATTCTTCCATGGAAATGACTTCCTGTGTGCTGATATTCTTCTCTTTCTGCATATCTTGTTACCTCCTGTCTACAGTTTTTTCGTCTGTCTGCCTTCTGGTATAAGCCTCATCCGGCATTTCCCCGACATCTTTAATATATGTTCTTATTTTCTGATTTATGACTTTTTCTTTTTTATGATGATACCAGATTGCTACGTGCTTTGCACTTTCGCAATCCTCAAAAACATTCATCATCTTTTTATTTTAAGAGTATAGCCGTGTTCTGTGACCTTACTATGGAGATTCTCTAAAAAAATCATAAGTTGTTTCTTAAGAAAATATGATTGACAACACCACGTCAATTCACTAAACTAGACATAGTGAGTAGTAAGAAAGGAAGAACATCATGAACAATTTGCAGATACCGGAGAATTACCATTCTCCACTTACGATCCGCGAGACTGAAGTGGCTATCAAAGAAGTAAAAGACCACTTTGAACGCGCACTTGCCAAATCTCTGCATCTGACGCGTGTATCCGCTCCTCTTTTCGTCCGCCCGGAATCCGGATTGAACGATAACCTGAACGGAGTAGAACGCCCGGTTGCATTTGGCATCAAAGAACAGGAAGACCGCGAAGTTGAGATCGTCCACTCTCTTGCAAAATGGAAACGTTACGCCTTAAAGCGCTACGGCTTTCATTCAGGAGAAGGACTTTATACTGATATGAGCGCTATCCGCCGAGATGAAGATACTGACAACATCCATTCCATCTATGTTGACCAGTGGGACTGGGAAAAAGTAATTTCCAAAGAAGAACGCAACATGGAGACACTGGAATACACCGTAGGAAAAGTATACAGTGCACTCAAAGAAACCGAAGCCTACATGGCACGCCGTTACAATTATATTGAAGAATTCCTTCCGGATGAAATCAGCTTCATCACATCCCAGGAACTGGAAACCATGTATCCTGACAAGACACCAAAGGAACGTGAATACCACTTTGCCAAAGCCAAAGGTGCCGTATTCATCAAACAGATCGGTAAGACCCTTGCCTCCGGACAGCGTCATGACGGACGTGCACCGGACTACGATGACTGGGAACTGAACGGTGATATCATCGTCTACTATCCGGTACTCGATATCGCACTGGAGCTTTCTTCCATGGGTATCCGTGTCGATGAAGATGCACTCCGCCGTCAGTTAAAGGAAGCCGGCTGCGAAGAACGCGCCGAGATGTATTTCCAGAAAGCATTACTGAACGGAAAACTTCCGTACACAGTCGGAGGCGGAATCGGACAGTCCCGAATCTGTATGTTCTATCTCCGCAAAGCCCACATCGGAGAAGTCCAGTCCTCCATCTGGCCGGACGACGTCCTCGAAGAAGCCGCATCCCGCGGAGTGTACTTACTGTAATACATAACCAACCATTATCACAATTTGATAATTCGCCATAAAAAAATGAGGGGCTGTCGCTTTAACGAATGAATTTTCGTGAAGCGGCAGCTTCCTTTTTGCTGTTTTAAGGATAAAATCCATCAAAAAACGCTTTTCATTGTTACAGGCTATTATTAAAGACGTACTTTAATAAGCCATTTTTGTTGGCTTGAAAAATTGTTTTGATAAGTCAAAATTTAGGCACTTTTTATCGGAAATAAATGTGTTCCGGTTCTTCCATTTTGAATCTTATTATGCAGTTTGTTTATGTTTCTTGCCATGGCAAGCAACGTACTCTCTGCAAGAACATTTGCATTTCCTTTGCTTAAATATCTGCGGAACTGCATATCCTGTTTTAAATCTCCAAAGGAGCCTTCCGCCTGTATACTTCGGTTTGTCCTGAAGAGAATCCCTTTTTCTGAGAGTATCCGGTCTAAATCTTCTTTTCTATGTTTTAGAAATATTTTCGCAACCTGAAGTGTCTTTGTCCGTTCTTCCAAAGGTGTTTTGCAATTATTCCCTTTGATGCATTCGCTTTTGTAAGGGCATCCATTACAGTCCTCACATT